>JABLTR010010673.1_pt1 | contig 12451 bp, 24 predicted proteins | sample 7160071 | NCBI WGS metagenome assembly JABLTR01 (sample SAMN14651230, study PRJNA627086) | human gut metagenome | isolation source: feces | host: Homo sapiens
AATAAGAAAAGGGCATCTGTTGTATCAGATACCCGTTTTTTCATCTGTTGTTTTTAATAGACCGGATCGCAGTGCCATCCCTCATAGGTTCCATTGTTTTTCTTGGTCTCTTCATAGAGATACAGGACGTGCTGCAGCATGATATCCGCATCGATCGGTGCGATATGCATGACGACCGCGACCTTCGGATCTTCGCCCTTGGTCACGACATAGCCACGTTTGATGATCGTATCCTTGAAGCTTGCCAGCGCCTCTTCATTCGGGAATGACATCTGGTGTTCGATCGGACGTTCCGCTCCGTGTACATCGCCGACGGCACTTAATGCGGTGATCGCATCTTCTACGTTCTTTCGGATCTTTTCCTTTGTTTCGTCATCCATCACAAAGGGGGGCTGTGCATTCGCTTCCTCCTCTTTGAATGCCGGAATCTCGACATCGACATCTGCCGCATCGGATGTGTTCACCTCATCGATGTGCATATCGTCAAAGGATTCTCCTTCCTCATCCAACAGCAATCCTTCGTCCAGCTTTATGATTTCCTTTTTGTCCTTCTGCAGCTTATATACCGCAAGCGCAACAGCGCCGCCGACCGCAGCGATTGCCGGAATCAGTCTTGATAACTTCATAAGTATGACCTCCTCATCGTTAATCTTATTGTAACACACTTCTGTTTAATAATTCGTGTGATTTATCTTTTTTTGGAAACGGCGATCCCATCTCCGATGGAATAAAAGGTCGTCTCATAATCCGGATGTGCCTTCAGATAATCATTGTACTTCCGGATCTTGCGCACCAGCGCTCGGACGGAACGGCTTTGCGGGATCACGTCACCATCGACCATTCCATGAAAGCCCAGGTTATCGCTCAGCACGTAGCCGCCAATGACCAGATGCGGCGTATATCGTTCAAAGAAGCGAATATACTGCGCTTTTGCCGCATCGATGAACAGGAAGTCATACGTCCCCTCCACGGTCGCTTCCAGTGCATCTGCCAGCTGAATGTGCACCCGATCTGCCAGATTGGCCCGTTGAATGTTCTCCACGGCGATCCGATAACGTTCTTCGTCCCGCTCGATCGTATCGACCTCGATCGCTTCATCGACAAGTGCCATGCGGATGGCGGAATAACCGATGGCACTGCCGATCTCCAGGATACGGCGACAACGATGCTCCTGAATGAATGCCAGCAGAAACTCAATGCCCTCTTTCTCCATGATCGGTACGTGATGTTCCCTGGCGTATCGTTCCATCTCTGTTATCAGTTCCAATCTGCTCACTCCATCCTTCGTTTCCTTTTCCACCAGTATAGCACATTCCTTCTTCATGCGCCAATGGATCGATGCCGACCAACCAAAGGACATCCGTTACAGCATATCCTCTGTTCGAGGGATCTGCATCTGCTTTGGAGCGTTGACGATCGCAGCGATCACATATGCACCTGTTTCTTTCTGCCCTGCCATCGTGCTCTTTCTCCATTTTATTGCCTGACGACAAAAAAGGACACCTGTCGTGTCCTTTCTGCGTGATCCGTATAATTACTTAACGAATTCAACGATCGCCATCGGAGCAGCATCACCGCGACGGATACGTGTCTTGATGACGCGCGTATAACCGCCCTTACGGTCTGCATACTTCGGACCGATCTCGTTGAACAGCTTCTGCAGTGCAGTCTGTCCGCTCTCTTCGTCTACAACGACGTTGCGAACGTAAGCAGCCGCCTGACGGCGAGCATGCAGATCGCCGCGCTTAGCGAGCGTAACCAGTTCATCCATTACGCTGCTCAGCTCTTTCGCCTTCATTTCTGTTGTCTCTATCTGTTCTGCCTCGATCAGAGAAGTGACCATGTTGCGAAACAGCGCTTTACGATGATCGGCAGTACGTCCTAATTTACGATTCCACATTTGGTAGTTAACCTCCTTCAGCCTTATTCGTAAGATTTAAAGCTAAGACCCAGCTCGTAGATCTTGTCTTTGACTTCTTTCAGTGATTTCTTTCCAAGGTTACGGACCCGCATCATCTCATCCTCTGTCTTCTGCGTCAGCTCTTCCACCGTCTGGATGCCGGCACGCTTCAAACAGTTATAGGAACGAACGGAAAGATCCAGGTCTTCGATCATCATGACAAGTCCCTTGTTCTGGACTTCTCCCTGTGCTTCCTTCATGACCGAATCCATATCGTTGATCTGCTCATGAACGCTCGTCAGGATCTCCAGATGATCGATCAGGATCTTGGCAGCCCAGGCAACGGATTCTGCCGGAGTGATCGAACCGTCTGTCGTGATCTCCAGTGTAACCTTGTCATACTTTGCATTCTGACCGACACGTGTCGGCTCAGCAAGATAAGAAACCTTTTCCACCGGTGTATAGATCGCATCTGTATAGATGGTTCCCAGCGGCTGGTTCTGTGTCTGATACAGTGATTTATTCGCATCTGCGCTTACATAACCGCGGCCGACACGAGCCTGCAGTTCCATTTCGAGAACGCCGTCTTCCTCCAGCGTACAGATGTACTGATCTTTGCTCAGGATCTCTACGCCTTCCGGACAGATGATGTCTGCGCCTGTTACCTCACCAGGACCACGCTTGGAGATACGCAGCGTATAGACCTCGTCGTCCTGGATCTTGAGGATCAGTTTTTTGATGTTCAGAATGATTGCCGTCACATCTTCTACAACCCCGGGGATTGCTGTAAACTCATGGTAGACACCATCCATCTTGATTGCAAAAACGGCAGCTCCCGGTAAAGAGGAGAGCAAAACACGTCTTAGTGCGTTACCGATCGTCGTACCGAATCCGCGCTCCAGCGGTTCAAATACGAACTTTCCGTAGTGTTCAGATTCTACGTATTCTTTCACTTCAAAATTTGCACGTTCGAATTTTTGCATACAATACCTCCTCAGCTAAGGTTCATTAACCACGTGGTCGTTTTGGTGGACGACATCCGTTATGCGGGATCGGTGTGACATCGTTGATCATCGTGATCTCAAGTCCTGCAACCTGAAGCGCACGAACAGCTGCCTCACGTCCCGGACCCGGTCCCTTCACGTTAACGGATACCTGCTTCATACCATTGTCGATCGCAGCCTTTCCTGCAGCCTCACCGGCCATCTGCGCCGCATATGGTGTAGATTTACGGGAACCCTTGAAACCGAGTGCACCGGCACTGGACCATGCAACTGCGTTTCCGCTCTCATCTGTGATCGTAACGATGGTATTGTTGAATGTTGAATGAATATGTGCACATCCGCGCGCAATATTCTTGCGAACACGACGCTTACGGGATGTAGTCTTTGTATTCTTTGCCATACTTACTTCCTCCTATGTCGTCCTACTTCTTCTTGTTCGCAACTGTGCGGCTAGGGCCCTTACGAGTGCGAGCATTGGTCTTGGTGCGCTGTCCGCGTACCGGCAGACCCTTACGATGACGGATACCGCGGTAGCAGCCGATCTCCATCAGACGCTTGATGTTCAGCGCAACTTCACGACGCAGATCACCTTCTACCTTGATTGCGTCCACTTCCTTACGGATAGCGTTTACCTGATCATCGCTCAGATCCTTTACACGGATATCCTCGCTGATGCCGGTCTTTGCCAAGATCTTCTCAGCTGTCGGACGACCGATACCGTAAATATATGTTAAAGATACTACAACACGCTTATCACGTGGAATATCAACTCCTGCAATACGAGCCATATTGGTTTATACCTCCATTAGTTTCCTTGTCTCTGCTTATGCTTTGGATTTTCACAAATAACCATTACGCGACCTTTGCGCTTGATGACACGGCACTTGTCGCAGATTGGTTTGACAGATGGTCTTACTTTCATTTGTCTTCCTCCTTGTATTCACGACTATTTATGTCGGAACGTAATTCGCCCACGTGTTAGATCATATGGCGAGATTTCAACGGTGACACGATCCCCTGGTAAAATGCGGATGTAGTGCATACGGATTTTACCAGAAACGTGAGCCAGTATTTCGTGTCCGTTCGCTAATCTCACTTTGAACATTGCATTTGGCAGCGTATCGACGACTTCTCCATCGATCTCGATTACATCTTGCTTACCCATTCTCTGGATGTTCCTCCTTTTTCAGTGTAGTGAATATTTCGTACCCATTGTTTGTAATTGCGATGGTATGTTCGTAATGTGCGCTGCGGCTGCCATCTTTGCTGGCAACGCCCCAGCCGTCCTTCAATACCTTCGTCTGTGGTCGTCCTGCCAGAACCATCGGTTCAACGGCAATCGTCATACCCGGCTTTAATACTACGCCGTAGCCTGCAGGTCCGAAATTGGGAACCGCCGGATCCTCATGAACGCTTCGTCCGACGCCATGTCCTGTGTAATCCCGCGGGATCGAATAACCGTGCGCAAACACATATTCTCCGATCGCATGGGATATATCAGTTAAACGATTCCCCGCCTTCGCATGCTTTAAACCCTCAAAGAGCGCATCGTGTGTCACCTGCAGCAGTTTTTTATCCGCTTCGCTGATCACACCGACGCCATACGTCCACGCGGAATCACCATGGTAACCCTGATAACAGGCACCAATATCGACTGAAACAATGTCCCCCTCCTGCAATACGGTATCATCGGGAATACCGTGTACCAGCAGGGAATTGATGGAAATACATGCAGCCGCAGGAAAGCCATACAGCCCCTTAAAGGACGGTGTGGCTCCTGCTTCCACAATAACGCTTTCGCACAGGTCATTCAGCTCTCTTGTCGTCATCCCTGCACGGATATTGTTTCTGATCGCATCATGGGCAAGTGCCACGATGCGTCCGGCTTCACGCATTTTCGATAATTCTTCGGCTGATTTCAGATGGATCATTCCTTACTCCATCTCTAATGCAGCCTGTACATCCTGCCAAACCTGTTCGATCGGCTGGTCAGCGTTGATGTGACGTACCAGACCTTTTTCATCATAATAATCCAGTACCGGCTGAGTCTGCTTCGTATATTCGTCCAGACGAACCTTCAGACTTTCTTCCGTATCATCTTTACGCTGATAGAGCTCTCCACCGCAGACATCGCAGACACCTTCTTTTTTCGGTGCCTTCGTCACCAGGTGGTAGATCTCGCCACAGTTTTTGCATAAGCGACGCCCTGTTATGCGCCCCGCCAGCACGGAGAAGTCCAGCTCCATCGCAATGACCTTGTCGATGGCAAGTGCCGTCCCTTCGCTTAATTCATTGAACGCCAGCGCCTGATCCAGTGTACGCGGATAACCATCCAGCAGGAATCCGTTCTTTGGATCCTCCAGATGTTCCAGATAGCTCTTCACCATCTGATTCGTCACTTCATCCGGCACCAGCAGCCCCTGATCCATATAGCTCTTGGCCAGTTTTCCCAGTTCGGTCTGATTGCTGATCTCACTGCGGAAGATATCACCGGTAGAGATATGGTTGATGTTGTACTTTTCTGTGATCTTTGCGGACATCGTACCCTTTCCGGCACCCGGACCGCCCATAATCAAAATATTCACTGCCTTCACCTTCTTCTCTTTTACTCAAAGAAACGCTTGTAGGACTTCTGTGTCATCTGTCCTTCCAGCTGCTTGACGGTCTCCAGCGCCACACCGACAACGATGATGAGTCCGGTACCGCCGATCGCCATCGAACTTGGCAGAGAGGTAAACAGCGGGATCGCATGCGGCAATACCGCGATGAATGCAAGTCCCAGCGATCCGAGAACGGTGATGCGGCACAGGACCTTGTTCACATATTCCCGTGTCTCATTGCCTGGGCGGATCCCCGGAATGTACGTTCCGGATTTAGCCAGATTCTCTGCAATTTTATCAGGATCGATCTGCAGCTTTGTGTAGAAGAATGTAAATAAGATGATCAGTACGACGTAGATGCACAGGCTCCATCCGTTCTGCATTCCCAGGAAATAATTCATTCCCTGGATAAAGCTGTTGGTCGGGAAGAAGCTGGCGATCTGGATCGGCGCCATCATGATCGCGTTCGCAAAGATGACCGGGATGACGCTGGCAGAGTTGATCTTCAGCGGCAGATAGGTCATATCCTTGCGTCGGTTCGTGATCGTGCTCGATGTGTACTGGATCGGAATCTTACGCTCAGCGAGATTCATGAATACAACAAACATGATGATCAGCAGATAGCACAAGATATAAAGGGAAAAACTCAGGATACCGCCAAATGCCGCACTGCCTTCCGCTCCGACCAGCGTCGACCACGTCGTGGCGATCTGGTTCGGCATCCGGCCGACAATTCCGGCAAAAATGATGATCGACACACCATTTCCGATTCCCTTTAATGAAATGCGATCGCCCAGCCACAGCAGAAACATGCTGCCGGCGGTAAAGATCGTTGCAATATAGAGAATCTTGGATACATCAGCGCCACCCTCGATCAGCGTTGAATACTGGCCGGAGAAGCCCCATACCAGGAAGTACGCCTGCACAAAGCCCAAAACGACTGCCAGATAACGCGTATAGCGATCCAGCTGCTTACGGCCCTTCGCACCGCCTTTGGCAAGTTCGGTCAACGGCGGGATCACATCCATGGATAACAACTGAATGATGATCGATGCAGTGATGTATGGCGTTACACCAAGTGCGAAGATAGAGAACTGCTCCAGTCCTCCACCTCCTAATAAGCTTATCATAGCGAACAGGGTATTGTCACCTATTCCCTGCACTAAATCTGACGTATTTACGCCTGGAACGGTAATGGCCGCTCCAAAGCGGAAGATGAAGAGTACCAGCAACGTATAGAGGATACGCTTTCGAATATCCTTATTTTTCAGCATTGCGGTAAACTTGGCGATCATGTTAGATTACCTCTGCTTTTCCGCCTGCATTTTCGATTGCTGCAACCGCACTCTTGGAGAACTTGTTGGCCTTCACGGTCAGCTTCTTCTCCAGGGCACCCTCACCCAGGATCTTGATACCGTTGAGCTCCTTCTTGACCAGGCCGCTCTCGATCAAGAGTTCCGGTGTGACCTCAGTGCCTTCTTCAAAGCGATTGAGAGCATCCAGATTTACGATGGCATACTCCTTGCGGTTGAAGTTCGTGAAGCCACGCTTCGGCAGACGTCTTGCGAGCGGTGTCTGACCACCCTCGAAGCCCAGACGAACTCCGCCACCGCTTCTTGCCTTCTGGCCCTTCTGTCCGCGGCCAGCTGTTTTACCGTTTCCGGAAGCCTGTCCACGTCCGACACGGTTGCGTGTCTTGCGTGAACCCTCCGTATATTTCAATTCATGTAGTTTCATCTTCAATCCTCCTGTTAACCGCGAATTTCTTCTGGTTTTTTACCACGAAGGCGAGCAATGTCCTCTACTGTCTTCAGGTTCTGCAGCGCGTCTACCGTCGCACGTACCATGTTGATCGGCGTACGGCTTCCGATGCACTTCGACAGGATATCGCTGACACCGGCTAACTCCAGGACAGCACGAACCGCGCCGCCGGCGATGACACCGGTACCTTCTCCGGCCGGACGCAGGAAGACTTCGCCTGCACCGTATACGCCGGTGATCTCATGAGGAATGGTCGTTCCGATGATCGGTACACGGAACAGATTCTTCTTTGCGTCTTCTTCCGCCTTGCGGATCGCATCCGGTACTTCGTTTGCCTTGCCGGTACCAAAACCAACGCGTCCTTTCTTATCACCGATGACGACCAGAGCAGCGAAGCGGAAACGGCGTCCACCCTTGACTACCTTGGTTACACGGTTGATCGTTACGACACGTGTCTCAAATTCTTTTTCGCGATCACGATCTCTTCTTGGTTTGCGTTCCATTCGCATGACCTCCCTTAAAATTTCAGGCCGGCTTCTCTAGCCGCCTCAGCTACTGCTTTTACACGTCCAGTGTAAATATATCCGCCACGGTCAAATACCACATTTGTAATATTCTTCTCCAGAGCACGCTCAGCGATCGCCTTACCGACCGTCTTTGCTGCCTCGATGTTACCGCCGTTGGCCAGCTTCAGTTCAACGCTGCTGGCAGATACCAGCGTATTTCCGTTTACATCGTCAATGATCTGCACATGAATATGCGCATTGGAACGAAATACGTTCAAACGTGGGCATTCCGGTGTACCACTGATCTTTCTACGCACACGTACGTGACGACGCAGTCTCTCATCATTTCTAGATACTTTCTTAAGCATAGTACATATTCTCCTTTCCCACTACTACTTCTTACCAGCAGTCTTGCCTTCCTTACGACGGATGTGCTCATCTTTGTAACGAACACCCTTGCCCTTGTAAGGTTCCGGCTTACGGCTGGCGCGAACGTTTGCCGCATATTCACCGACCAGCTGCTTGTCGATGCCGGAGATCTCGATATCCGTTGCCGACGTGCACTTTACTTCGATGCCGTCGATGATATCGAATTCAACCGGATGGGAGTAACCGATGTTGAGCACCAGCTTCTTTCCGCTGACCTGGGAACGGAAACCGATACCAACGAGCTGCAGCTCCTTCTTGAATCCCTCGCTGACACCGACCACCATGTTGTTGATCAGCGCACGAGTCGTTCCGTGTAACTGTTTGGTATGCTTTTCATCGTTTGGACGAGTAACATTACAAATGTTTCCATCAACGCTGATGCCCAGCACTGGTGAAAACTGACGCGTCAGGGTTCCCTTCGGGCCCTTGACAGTCACCTCATTGCCGGCAGCGACAGTTACTTCGACACCTGCCGGAATGGTAATCGCTTTATTACCGATACGTGACATTTCTTCTTACCTCCGCTGTATTACCACACGTAAGCGACTACTTCGCCGCCCACACGCTTTGCTTTTGCTTCCTTATCTGTCATCAGACCATGAGAAGTAGAGATGATCGCGATGCCCAGACCGTTCAGTACGCGCGGCATGTTCTCTACCTTTGCGTATACGCGAAGTCCCGGCTTCGAGATGCGCTTGAGTCCGTTGATGACCTTTTCCTTGTTCGGGCCGTATTTCAACGTGATCGTCATCGTTTTCTTCACATCGCCCTCAACAGCGTAATCTGTGATAAATCCTTCGTTTTTCAGGATCTTGGCAATTTCCGTTTTTTCCTTGCTTGCAGGCATGGAAACCGTTTCATGACGAGCCTGCAGCCCGTTACGGATTCTTGTCAGCATGTCCGCGATTGGATCTGTCATAATCATGACTGTATTCCTCCTTTAACTTACCAGCTGGCCTTTTTTACTCCAGGGATCTGGCCTTTGTAAGCCAGTTCTCTAAAGCAAATACGGCACAGTTTGTATTTACGCAAAACTGAGTGAGGACGACCACAGCGCTCGCAGCGTGTGTACTCGCGTACCTTGAACTTCTGAGGACGCTGCTGCTTATTGATCATTGCTTTTTTTGCCATATCATCATGTCCTCCTTATTTCTTGAAAGGCATGCCCATTTCAGTCAGCAGTGCCTTTGCCTCTTCGTTGGTCTTGGCAGTCGTGACGATTACCACGTCCATACCGCGTACCTTGTTGATCTTATCGTAATCGATCTCCGGAAAGATGATCTGCTCCTTGATGCCCAGCGTGTAGTTGCCGCGGCCGTCGAAGGACGTATCCGATACACCGCGGAAGTCACGCACGCGCGGCAGAGAGATGTTCATGAGCTTGTCCAGGAAGTCATACATCTTCTCACGGCGCAGGGTCACCTTGCAGCCGATCGGCATGCCCTCACGAACCTTGAAGTTCGCGATGGACTTCTTGGCCTTGGTGATGACCGGAGCCTGACCGGTGATCGCAGCCAGTTCCGCTACCGCGTCATCCAGCGCTTTGGAGTTGGCGATCGCATCACCGACACCAATGTTGATGACAACCTTATCAATATATGGAACTTCCATCACTGACTTGTAGTTAAACTGCTTCATCAGTGCCGGAACGACTGTTTCTTTATATTTCTGATTGAGACGGTTCATCGTTCAAACCCTCCTATTTCTTTCCCTTGATGACAGCGCCGGTTTTCTTGTTGACGCGCACCTTCTCTGTGTTGCCTTTCTTATCGGTCTCGAACTTGTAACCGACACGTCCGGCCTTCTTTGCCTTTTCATCGTAGATCATAACGTTGGAAACGTGGATCTTCGCTTCTTTTTCAACAATGCCGCCATCCGGGTTCTCCTGTGTCGGCTTCATGTGCTTCTTAACAACGTTGACGCCTTCCACGATGATGCGGTCTTCCTTCGGGAAGCATGCCAGTACTTCACCGACCGTATCCTTATAAGTACCAGTAATGACCTGTACCTTATCACCTTTTTTGATCTTCACGTGCGACACCTCCTTACAGTACTTCCGGTGCCAAAGACACGATCTTCATAAAGTCTTTGTCACGCAGTTCACGAGCCACCGGACCGAAGATACGCGTTCCGCGCGGCGTCTTGTCATCTTTGATCAGTACGACTGCATTGTCGTCAAAACGGATGTACGTACCATTCTCACGGCGGATCCCCCGCTTCGTGCGCACGATGACACCCTTCACGACATCGCCCTTCTTCACAGTTCCGCCCGGAGTTGCCTGCTTAACCGTGCATACGACGATATCGCCGATGTTTGAAAATTTACGAACGCTGCCGCCCAAGCAACGGATGACCAGGACTTCCTTGGCACCGGTGTTGTCAGCGACGCGCAATCTGCTTTCATTCTGAATCATGAGCTTAACCTCCCAGCGTCCTACTTCACTGCTTTTTCAGCAATTTCCACCAGACGGAAACGCTTGGTAGCAGACAGCGGGCGAGTTTCCATGATCACTACCTTATCTCCGATTCTAGCTTCGTTGTTCTCATCATGAGCTTTGAACTTCTTTGAGTATTTCACACGCTTTCCGTACAGCGGATGCGTCTTCTTCGTATCAATTCTAACGGTGATCGTCTTGTCCATCTTGTCAGATACGACCACACCGCGATACACCTTACGATTCGATCTTTCCATCGCTTATCTGACCTCCTTATTCCTGAGCACCGAGCTCGCGCTCGCGCATAACTGTCTTGATGCGGGCAATCGTCTTCTTTACAGTCTTCATGCGAGCGGTGTTCTCCAACTGCCCGGTAGCCTGCTGGAAACGAAGATTAAAAAGTTCCTCTTTAAGCGTTTCGATCTCTTGCAGTAATTCTGTATTGCTTTTTTCTCTGATCTCTTTCGCTGTCATCATTACTCTGTCTCTCCTTTTCTAACAAATTTGCACTTTACCGGCAGTTTGTGGCTGGCCAGACGGAATGCTTCGCGGGCGATCTCTTCGCTGACACCGCCGATCTCAAACATCACACGGCCCGGCTTTACAACGGCTACCCATCCTTCCGGAGCACCCTTACCGGAACCCATACGTACTTCCAGCGGCTTCTTCGTGCGAGCCAGATGCGGGAAGATGCGGATCCAAACCTGACCGCCACGCTTCATGTAACGCGTCATCGCGATACGTGCAGCCTCGATCTGACGGTTGGAAACATAGTTGCCGCTTTCAGCGACCAGACCGAATTCACCGAAGTTGACTTCACGTCCCGCCTTGGAACGTCCTTCGTAGCTCAGGCGATGCGGTCGTCTGTATTTTGTTCTCTTAGGCATTAACATAAGCAGTTACCTCCTTAAGCATTCTCAGCAGCAGCTTCGCTCTTCGCTTCCGCCTTTGCTTCTGCTCGCTGGTTTGCACCGCCACGGTTCGGGCGCGGACGGCGATTGTTGCGGCGACGGCGATCCGGTGCATTCTTCGGTGCTTCCGGCTCCTTCACCATTTCGCCCGGCAGTACTTCACCACGGCAGATCCAGACCTTTACGCCCAGACGGCCATAGGTCGTAGCAGCCTCTTCCCAGGCATAGTCGATGTCCGCACGCAGCGTGTGCAGCGGAACGACGCCTTCGCTGTAGCCTTCGCTGCGCGCAATATCAGCACCGCCCAGACGGCCGCTGACACTTGTCTTGATGCCCTTGGCACCGGCGCGCATCGTACGCTGGATCGCCTTCTTCTGCGCGGTACGGAACGATGCACGCTGCTCCAGCTGATCAGCGATGCTTCTTGCGACCAGACGCGCATCCAGATCCGGATTTGCGATCTCAACGACGTTGAGGTATACGTGCTTGCCGGTCATCTTCTCCAGCTTCTTCTTCAGGGATTCGATGTTCTCACCGTTGGTACCGATGACAACACCCGGACGAGCAGTGCGGATCATGATCGTCACACGGTTCTTGGAACGCTCGATTTCAACTCTTGATACAGAAGCGTGCTTGCATTCCTTCATCAAAAATTCACGAATCTTAATATCCTCTAACAGCAGATCAGCGTAATCCTTATCTGCATACCATCTTGACTCCCAGTCGCGAATAACGCCAACGCGGAATCCGATCGGGCTAACTTTCTGTCCCATGAACTACCTCCTTAATCACGCTCGTCAACCACTACCGTAATGTGGCTGGTACGTTTGTGGATCGCACTTGCCGATCCCTTTGCACGCGGCATGAAACGCTTCAGCGTAACGCCCTCATTGGCATAGCAGGCC
>JABLTR010070199.1_pt1 | contig 12451 bp, 8 predicted proteins | sample 7160071 | NCBI WGS metagenome assembly JABLTR01 (sample SAMN14651230, study PRJNA627086) | human gut metagenome | isolation source: feces | host: Homo sapiens
GCTCCAGCCGTGCTCGTCGTCGCCGATCAGCATCCGGTTGGGGTCGGCGGACAGGGTAGTCTTGCCGGTGCCGGACAGGCCGAAGAAGATGGCGGCGTCCCCGTCCTTGCCCACGTTGGCGGAGCAGTGCATGGGGAACACGCCCTCCTTGGGCATCAGGTAGTTCATGACGGAGAAGACGCTCTTCTTGATCTCGCCGCTGTACTGGCTGCCGGCGATCAGGACCAGCTTCTTCTCGTAGTCGATCATGATGGCGGCCTCAGAGTGGACGCCGTCCCGCTCGGGGATGCACTTGAAGCCGGGGGCGGCGATGACGGTGAAGTCGATCTGGAAGTTCTCCAGCTGCTCCTTGGTGGGACGGATCAGCAGCTGATGGATGAACAGGTTCTGGCTGGCCAGCTCATTGACAATGCGGAAGCCCTTGGTGTAGGCGGGGTCGGCGCCGGCAAAGCCGTCGAAGATGAAGATCTCGCGGCCCTGGAGATAGGCCACCATCTTCTCATAGATGGCGTCAAACTTCTCCTGGGAGATGGGGCGGTTGACCTTGCCCCAGGCGATCTCGTCGTGGACGCCCTCGCTGTCCACAATGAACTTGTCGTCGGGGGAGCGGCCGGTGTACTTGCCGGTGTTGACCAGCAGTGCGCCGTTGTCCATCAGTTTGCCCTCACCGCGCTCCAGAGCCTTCTCCACCAGCACGGCGGGGGAGAGGTTGCGATAGACCGCGGAGGGATTGATGATTCCCAGCGCTTCGAGTCCATAAGTTTCCATTGCAATAAACTCCTTTCAAGACATCAGACAATGTCCTACCAAACTCATACTAATTCTAGCCGATTTTTGCTGTAATTGCAAGGCCAATTGGGTGCATACCGCTTCAAATCAGCGGGCCCAGGGCGGCGGAAAGCTGTGCAAATTCGACAAGTCCCAGCGTTTCCCCCCGGACGGTGACGGGCAGATTGCAATCGGCAAGGCAGGCGGCCAGCTGTTCTTTGGAGACCTGAGTGCCGAAGGCGGCGTGCAGGGCGTTGACCAGCGTCTTGCGCCGCTGGGCGAAAGCGGCCCGGACGACACGGAAAAAGAGCGACTCGTCCGCGACGGACACCGGCGGCTGATCCAGTATTTCCAGACGCACCACAGCGGAGGTGACCTTGGGGGCGGGCAGGAAGCACTCCCGGGGCACCTCAAAGAGATACTCGCACCTGGCGTGATACTGGCACAGCAGGGAGAAGGCGCCGTAATCTGCCGTGCCCGGCTGAGCACAGATGCGCCGGGCCACCTCCCACTGAATCATCACAGTGATGGAGCGAAACACACCGCACTCCAGCAGCTGGGTGAGGACCGGAGTGGTGATGTTGTAGGGCAGGTTGGCGCAGACGATGGGGGTCAGCCCCGGGAAAGCATCATTCACCAGCGCTGCGCAGTCGGTCTTGGACACGTCCTGAAAGCGCACCTCCACGTTGGGCTTGTCCCTCAGGGTCTCCGCCAGGATGGGGCGGAGCGACTGGTCCAGTTCCAGCGCCACCACCTTGCCCGCCCGACTGGCCAGCTCAACGGTGAGGGGGCCAATGCCCGGGCCGATCTCCAGCACCCCGGTGTCCTCCGCCGCGCCGGAGGCGGCGGCGATTTCCCGGGGGACCCAGGATTCAATCAGAAAGTTCTGTCCCAGGGATTTGGAGAAGTGGAAGCCGTGGCGGCGCAGCAGCGCCTGTACCTCCTGAATATTGCACAGATCCATAGCTTGTCCCGCTTTCCTCAAAAGTTTCTGATCCAGTATAACATGAATCCGGGCAAAGGAAAAGCGTCTCTTCCCAAAGCAGCGCCGCCCGGATTTGTAAAACCCGGGCGGCACCGTTTAGGGGGATAAGAAAATGAAGGAAGATAGAGAAGGAAATCAGTTGCGGCCAATCAGGCTGTCGTCCACCTTGGTGACCAGGATGAAGGCGATAACGGCCAGCACGGCCAGGACGCCGTAGGCCACATCGTAGCCGATGTTCCGGCCGATGATGCCCACCACGGAGACGCCCAGGGCGCCCACAGCGGCCACCATAGGCTTCAGCACCTTGTAGGCCATGGGGAAGTCATAGCGGCCCCAGATGGTGTTGGTCAGGGAGACCAGGTAGTTGGCCGCGCCGCCCAGCATGATGGCCAGGAAGGGCAGGGAGGCGAACTTGGTGGCGGTGGTGGGGATCAGGTTCAGCACGATAGCGATGATGGCGATGATCATGGTGATCTGAATGGCCTTCTTGGGCCCCAGCTTGGCGTCCATGATGCCGCAGCCCACGCTGCCGAAGCAGGCGGCGATGCCGGCGATGGCCAGCATCAGGAAGATAACGCCGGCGGGGGAAACCGTGCCGTCGGGGGCGACGGAGACATAGCCGGCCTGCATCATCCGGGGCACGAAGTTGGTCATGATGCCCAGGCTGAGCAGCTCCATGATGCCCAGAGAGAGGCCGATCATCCACACTTTGCCGGTGCCCAGCAGCTTTTTGGGCACCCAGGGGGAGGTCTTCATATACTCCAGGCCCTGCTCCAGTTCGCGCTTGGCCTGCTCGCTGTCAAACTTGTGGTTGTTGTCGGGGTAGGCGCCCATCTGCTCGGGATAATCCCGGACAAAGATGGCCACCAGGATGCAGAGTGCGAAAGCGGCGATGGCGTACACCATGTACACCTGGGGCAGACCGCCCTGGCCCATCATGCCGCCCACAAAGTTGGAGGTGACGGCAGCGGAGAGGGGGAAGCCGATGGTGACCCAGCCCATGGCCATGCCTTTTTTGCGGGGGAACCAGTTGGAGATCACGTTCATGGAGCAGATGTAGCAGAAGCCCATGCCGCCCACGCTGGCCACGGCCAGACATACGAAGTACACAATGGGGGAGGAGGCGTTGCCCCAGAACAGGCAGGCGATGCCGGTGATCAGCAGGGAGATGACCCAGGCCCAGCGAATGGAGATCTTGCTGGACAGCACGCCCCACATGACGGCGCCGGCCACGGCGATCCAGGCGGTGATGGTGGAGAAGCTCAGCAGCAGGTTGCTGTTCCACTGGTGGATGCCTGCAAAGGCGTCAACCACCACGTTCAGGGAGTCGTTGATCAGGGAGGAATCCAGGAAGATGCACAGGAAGGTGATGATCAGAATGATCCAGCCCTTCACTCCGAAGTTTGCGCTGATGAGGGAAATGTCGTCTTTTTGTTTTGTGCTCATGCAAGTAACCTCTTTTCTCAATTTTATGGCTTTATGACGGCGCCGCTCTCTCACGGCGCCGGTACCATTCATGATGGAAAGGTTCCCCGGCCGGCAGGCACAGAAATGCCGGCCGGGGAATCGAAAACCTTTTTTGCTCTGGCGGAATTACAGGTTGATGGCGGCGTAATAGGCCTCCTTGGTGGCCCATTCCACGGTGCGGGCCCGGACGCAGTCGCCGATCTCAGTGACTTCGTCTGCGGCGCCGAAGAAGCTGTCGGCCTCGGCGGCCTTGGCCTTCATGCCGGCGCACAGCACCACGCTGTCGGCGGTGATGGTCTCCTCCTTGCCCTCCTTCACATAGGTGACGCTGTGGGCGGTGACGCTCTGGCACCGGGCGCCGGTCAGCGGGATGAAGTTGGGCTCCCGGGCGATCTCGGTCATCAGCTCGTTGCGGCCGGTGGTGGAGGCATCCGGAGCCAGCTCGGCCTGCATTTCCACCACAGTGACCCGCTTGCCCAGCTGAGCCAGATGCAGGGCCGTCTCGCAGCCCACCTGGCCGCCGCCGATCAGGATGACATTGTCCCCCAGGGTGTCCTCGTGGCCCAGCACGTCGATGGCGGGTTTGACCTGCTCCACGCCGGGGACCGGCAGGATCAGCGGCTCGGCGCCGATGGCCACGATCACCGCGTCATAGCCCTGAACAGTTTCGGCGGTGGCCCGGGTGTTCAGCTTGACCTCGATGCCGCTCTTGTTCACCTGGGCAATCAGCCAGTCCATGTAATCCTTGACCGGATATTTGAAGGAGAAGTAGCCTGCCTTGTGGAGCATGCCGCCCAGCTCGCCGGCGGCCTCAAACAGGGTGACCTGATGCCCCCGCTCCTTGGCCACCAGGGCGGCCTTCATGCCGGCGGGGCCGCCGCCCACCACGGCCACCTTCTTGACGCGCTCCACCGGCTGCACCAGATGGGCAATGGAGTTCTCCAGCCCGGCGGTGGGGTTGACGGAGCACTGGAAGTGATGGCCGTAGACGGTGGAGTCGTGGCAGCGCATGCACTTGATGCAGGGGGTGACGTCCTCCCGGCGGCCGGCCACGCACTTCTTGATGAGCAGGGGGTCGGCGATCAGGCTGCGGGCCATGGTGACCATGTCCGCCTTGCCGGCTTCCAGGATCTCCTCGGCGGAGTCCACCGAGTCGATGGCGCCCAGGGTGACGATGGGCACATGGAACTTGCCCGATTTCTTGAAGGCCTCAGCCACATAGACGTTGGGCATCTTGGGCCGGAAGCCGCAGGGGTGTACCCAGGTCATCCACTTGGGGTTGTGCATGCCGGCGGAGACCTGGAGGATGTCCAGATGGTCCTGGATGCGCTCGCCGATGCGGATGCCCTCCTCGATGTCGATGCCGCCCTCCTCGAACTCGGTGCCGGAGATGCGCACCTCGATGAGCAGCTTGCTGCCCACCTTGGCCCGGATGGCGTCCAGAATCTCGATCAGGTAACGGCAGCGGTTGTCGGTGCAGCCGCCGTACTCGTCGGTGCGCCTGTTGGTCAGGGGGGAGAGGAACTGGGCCAGGGGGCAGGAGTGGCCGCTGTGAATCAGAATGGCGTCAAAGCCGCACTCCACCAGGGCCTGGGCGGCGTCCACCCAGTCCTGCTTGAACTCCTCCATGGCCTCACGGGTGATCTCGTGGCCCTCGCCCCAGCCCATGATGCTGCAGCCGTCGGAGACGGTGTAGCCCTCGGGGAAGATGCCGATCAGCTCCATGGAGGCCTTGGCGCCGTAGAAGTGGATGCGCTCCACCAGCTCCATCAGCTTGTTGCGGTGGTTGGGGGCGTTGACGTCCCAGGCGGTCATGGCGCCGTCGTCCCGGACATCCTTGCCCACCTTCAGGCCAGCCACGGTGACCATGCCCACCCCGGCCCGGGCCCGCTCCTCAAAGAAGGCCAGGGCGTCCTGGGAGGGGTAGAGCTCCCCGTTGGACATGGAGTGCATGGTGGAGGGGGCGGAGACGATGCGGTTTTTCAGCACTGTGTTCCCAATGCGGATGGGGGACAGGGCGACAGGGTATTTGTTTGCCATTTCACACCCTCCTCACAGACTGGGGTCGATGAGGACCTTCAGCTGGCCCCGCCGGTCGCCGGCAAAGACCTTCTCCACACACTCATCCAGGGAGACCACGCCGGTCACCATATCAGGGAAGGTGAGCTTACCGGAGGCCACCATGTCCAGATAGATCTTCACGTCGTCCTCGGTGTAGGTGAAGGAGAACTGCATGTTGGGCTCGAAGATGGAGAAAGCGCCGGGCACCAGGTTGCTCATGGGCTCCTGGATGGTGCCGATGACGGAGATCTGGCCGCCGGGCTTGACGCAGGAGTAGACGCAGTTGCCCAGGCTGGCCATGTTGCCGGCGCACTCGAACACCACGTCGGCCCCCACTTCGGTGCCGAAGATCTTCTTGATCTCGCCGGCCAGGTCCTCGCACTCCTTGGAGTTGATGAAGTAGTCGGCGCCGTAGGCCTTGATGATGGGCTCCTTGGCGGAGGTGGTGCCCAGGGCGATGATCTTGTTGGCGCCGGCGGCCTTCAGGATCTGGATGGCGGCCAGGCCGATGGGGCCGGTGCCGGAGACCACCACGTTGTCGCCAAACTTGAAGCGGGAGGAGCGGATGCCGTGGAGGGAGACGCAGATCACATCAAAGAGCACCGCGTCCTTGAAGTCCACCCCGTCGGGCACCGGGACGATCATGGTGTGGGCCACGTCGTTGACCAGCAGGTACTCGGCATAGCCGCCGTCGTACTGGCCCAGGCCTGCGGTGCGGGGGAAGCCGTACAGGCAGATGTTGGTCATGCCCTTCTGGCAGGAGGGGCAGTCCTCGGCGCAGTGGGCGGGAGGGCCGCAGAGCACCCGGTCGCCCACCTTGAACTTGGTGACGCCTTCGCCCACCTTGCACACCACGCCGCAGTTCTCGTGGCCCAGGATCAGGGGCAGCTTGGTGAAGGGGGGGCACATGCCGGACTTATAGAATTCCACGTCGGTGCCGCAGATGCCCACATAGGCGATCTTGACCAGCATCTGGCCGGGGCCCACCTCGGGCACCGGGCGCTCCTCGATGCGCAGATCTCCCTTGCCGTAAAAAACGCCAGCTTTCATGCAAAAACTTCCTTTCTACTGATGAATCAAATCTGTTTCTGTGTCTGCCCTGTCGTCTCAGGCCTGGGGCTTGGTGGGCTGGATGAACTCCATGTACTTCTTTTTCCGGGCCTTCATCTCGTCAGAGGCCAGCTTGGCCCGGGAGCTCTTCTCGTTGTTCTGAATGTCGTCGCCGTGGATGAACTTGCCGGAGATGGTGTCGTGGGCGTGGGGCAGGGTGTCCTCAGGGAAGATGAACTGATACTTGCCGTCCACAACTTCAATCTTGCCCTCCAGGCCGCACAGGCAGCAGATGGCCTTGCCGTCCTCCTGGAGGTAGAAGTTCTTGGAGTGGCAGTGGGGACAGATGCCCGGGTCGGACTTGTACTCGCTGCCCATGATGCCCATGGGGATCTCGGTGGTGCCGTCCAGGATCTTCTGGGCCGCCCGGGCGGTGTCGATGCCGATCTGATGGGCCTTGGCCAGGTACTCGTCGTTCATCATGATGCCGAGGGACCACTGGAAGTAGTCGTTGTGGATCAGGGTCCACTTGGGGGTCAGGGCCTGGGTGGCGCAGTCGGCCTGGACCCGGGTGGCCCAGTCGGAGCCGCCCACGGCCATGTAGGACACGGCCATCTCCTTCAGGTACTTGGGATCGATGGGCTTGCCGCCGCTCTCGGCGATCTTCTGGGCGATCATCAGGTTGCCCCGGTCCATGCGGGGGCCGAACCGGTCCATGGTGGTGTGGAACAGGCCGGTGGCGCACTTCTCAAAGATGGGCACCGAGAAGATCAGGCCGTCAGCCTCAAACATTTTGTCGGTGAGCCACTGCATGTCGTCCTTCAGGACGCAGGCGTTGCCCCGGCCGGAGAACAGGCTCATGACGCAGGCCTTGCAGCCGGTGCAGTGCTTGATGTTCAGGGTGTTGACGTTGATGAACTCGATCTCAGCGCCCACCTCCTGGGCGCCCATCAGGGCCTCTTTGACCATGGTGTCGTTGCCGCCGTTGAGCGTGCCGTAGGAAATACCGAGAATTTTCATTTGGGTTTCCTCCTTTGATTCTTGTTACCCCTAAAAAATCGGGCGTGTTCCGCCCGTCTGACAAGCTCACTTTAGCACTTTGTTAAAGATTTGACAAATACCCAAATGGGAAGCATTGATATATCAATGGAATAAGAGATAGGTTCTTTTGTGGGAATGTGACAATTTGCTTGCGCCGTTTTTGTGCTTATGCTATTATGGAATCACTGATTCCGAAATGAGGTATCACTGTATGAACACCATGAAGATCCGCTATTTTGTCGAGGTGGCCCGCTGCGGCAGCTTTTCGGAGGCGGCCAGGCGGCTGTATACCGCCCAGCCCAACCTCTCCAAACAGATTGCCCAGATGGAGCAGGAGCTGGGGTTTGCCCTGTTTGCCCGCTCCCGCCGCTCGGTCAAGCTGACTGAGGCCGGCCAATTCCTGTTTGACAGGCTGCAAAATCTGCCGGATCAGCTGGATGAGATCTTTGAGCAGGCCCGTTCCCTGGCCCGGAAAGGGGAGGCAGCCCTCTCCATCGGGGTGCTGGAGGGGCAGGACGTCAACCGGGTGCTCTCGGATCGGCTGAAGCGGGTGGCGGCCATCTATCCCCAGCTGCAGATCAATCTGGAGCGCAATTCCTATCAGAACCTGCGCAGCGGCCTGCGCTCGGGGCACTATGATCTGATTATCACCCTGAGCTTTGACGTGGAGGACGAGGCGGACTTTCAGACCTTTTCCCTCTATCAGAAGTCCCCGGCCATTGCCATGCACAAATCCCATCCTCTGGCGGGCAAACAGAGCTTGACCCTCTCCGATCTGAGGAACGAGAAGTTTGTGGTGATCTCCAGCCAGGAATCCCCCGGGGGATATCAGCGGCTGATGGACAGCTGTTCCGCCGAGGGGTTTGTGCCCAATATTGTGCGGGAGCCCCGGTCGCTGGAGTCCCTGCTGCTGTGCGTGGAGATGGGCATCGGCATTGCCCTGCTGGACCAGAACACCCGGCTGGCCATGAGCCCGGATATCATTACCATCCCCCAGAACGCGCCGCCCATGGCAGTGGTGGCCGTCATTATCAGGGGAGAGCAGAGGCCGGTCATCTTAAATGCGGTCAAACTGCTGACCGAATCGGCCCAGTCGGAATGACAAGTCACCAACGCAAAAAAGCGTGCCGCAGATCAATGTCTGCGGCACGCTTTTCCGTGTCTGAAGATGAAATTGAATTTCTGCTGGGCAAAGAAAGTCAGTTCAGTACATACACCGTCACATCTCTGCGGCCAAAGGAGTAGCAGAGGGACTCGGTGTTATAGTACAGATCCACCTTGTTGCCCTTGATATTGCCGCCAGTGTCCTCAGCGGTGGCGAAGCCGTAGACCACTGAGCCGTCGCTGGCGATGACAAACAGACGGCTGCCCAGGGGAATCACAGAGGGATCCACCGCAATGGCGCCCTGGCGGGCGGCGGTGCCGGTGGCTGTGATGCCGCCGGGCTGGCAGTAGGCAAAGCCGGTGCAGCTGAGAGCCTGGGAGTAGGAATAGACCTCGCCGGAGGAGAGGGTGAAGGTTTTGGAGGCGCTGTCCACGTGGGTGATCGTCTCGCTGGTCAGATCAAGGGAGCTGCCGTGATTGGTAAAGCCGGTGGCTTTGCCGCTGTTGGTGCCGTAGGTGATGACCTGATCCACGGGCTCCACCGTCACCTCGCTGCTGATCAGTGTGGTGGTGGTCTCGCCGTTCAGGGTGCGCACTTCGTAGGTGTCCACCTGGACGCCGTTTTGACCCTCGGTGGTGACCACCTCTTCGCCCTTCTTCATGGTGTCATCGGCGACCCGGACGGTCTCATAGGGGACTTCCACCTCTTCGGTGGTGGTCTCCACGGTCAGACGGTTGACGTAGAGGTCATAGCCGTATTCGTTGGCCACCTGTTCTGTATAGTCCTGATTCTCCAGCGTAAAGCCGAACAGCTGGGCCAGTTCCTCTTCGGTCTTTTCATGGGTGTCCACGGTGTAGACCTGGCCGTCCACGTGAATGGTGGCCAGCTCGTGGCCGGCGGGGAAGATGCCCTGATCGCCCAGGTCAATTTCCTCTACAACGTGAAGGTTGGCAATGGTCGCCCCGGAACTGGAACCGTTCTGGGGGAGTGCCGCGGCAGAGAGGCTGTCAAACTGCCCGGCAAGTGCGCTGAATGAAATGAAAACGATGATGGCAACTGCCGCCAGTGCGGAGAGCGCAATGTAAACGACCTTTCGGATGCAGATGCCGGTTCCTTTTTGGTTGAATGGATCAACGGAATAGAACATAGTATCCTCCAATGGTGCTTGCAGATTGCAATTTCAGTTTTGTAACTTTAGTTACAGCCGGATTATATGCTCAAAAATCCAAAAAATCAAATTTTTGAAGCTGATTTTTTGCAAAAATGGTTTCAGATGTTTTTGATTATGTAAACGAACCGACGTTTTATTGCCCTATTTTTAACTAAAAAATGAAACGAGTGGTAACAAAAAGTAACATACAACGTCTGCGAAGCATTCCCCAAAACACAATATCTTGTGCAAATAGCGAAGGAGACCTCAATATTTTTGTAAAATGTCGGTTAAAAAGACGAGGTGCACAAAATCTGCGCACCATTTTTATTTAAAATGACGGAAATAATTTTCTGAAAATTGCGCATTCCCTGAGGCGAAACGGTGAAAACCACTCTTGACTTTGGATGTGGGGCTGAGTATAATATAAATCCATCGGGGTGTGGCGAAGCTTGGTATCGCGCTTGGTTCGGGTCCAAGAGGCCTCGGGTTCGAATCCCGACACTCCGACCAGCAAATGGTAATCCGAACTGCACTGTCCAGATAGGCGGTGCAGTTCGGATTTATCATTTTATTATCCTGAAAAAACGGAGTGAACGAGGACGGGATAAACTGCCAATCCTTGCCTTTCTGTGTCCCCCATGTTACAATTTTGTCGAAGCCATGAGAGAATCATCGTAACATCGTAAAGCGCGTTGTGTTTTATAGGGGGGATCGTCATGCTTGATTGTACGCCCGGCGCGGAACAGATGACAGCTTTGGTCGGGCGTTCTCTATATGAGGTGTGGAAGGCATTATGCGCCCAAATTGATGCGGCGTATGATATGGAATGCCTGTGGGGTACAGGCGGCAAAGCATGGACCTATGAATATAAATACCGTCGAGGCGGCAGAACGCTGTGCGCGTTATACGCAAGAGAGAATTGCGTCGGATTTATGGTCATCCTGGGAAAAGCGGAACGCATGAAATTTGAACAGGAGCGAGAACATTTCTCCAGGGAAGTTCAGCGGATTTATGATGAAGCGCAAACGTATCATGATGGGAAATGGATGATGTTTGAGCCGGCAGACACCTCGTTGTTTGATGACTTTATTCGTCTGTTGAGCATTAAGCGGAAGCCGAACAGAATATAGGGCGTGAGTCGGCACGCTCCCATTGGACCGGAGGCGGGCAAGGCGGGAACACCATCGTTCCCGCCTTGTATTTTGCCCTCTGTGCTGGATCAGACGAACCGGGGCCGCTCAAATGTTTCCTTTGCTTGCCGCCACCAGCAGCATCATGGGCCGGCGCATCTCATCCCGCATTCCCGGCAGATCCATCATCTCCTCCGGGGGCTGGGGTTCGACGACGCGCCGCAGCGTGAAGCCGTTTTGCAGCAGGGTGTCCAGATAGGTGGTCAGCGTCCGGTGGTACTTGATCACATGCTCTCCCAGGAATACCGCGTCCCGCTGCCCCTCGTAGTAGTAGCGATCCACGGGAAAATGCAGGATATTGCCCGCCTGGTCATAATACCAGTCCTGGGAGCCATAGGCGGTAAAGACCGGATGTTCCACAGAGAACACAAAGTCGCCGCCGGGACGGAGCCAGGCCGCGATCCGCTGGATCAGGGGGCCGAAGTCCCGGACATAGTGAAAGGCCAGGGAGCTGAGCACCACATCAAAACTGTCCGCCGGAAGGTCCAGGTCCTCCATGGCACAGCGCCGGTAAGAGATGCCCGCGCCGCCGTTCTTCTCCCGGGCCGTCTCCAGCATTTTTTCCGAGAGGTCGATTCCCAGCACCTGGGCGGCCCCATGCTCGGCGGCATACTTGCAGTGCCAGCCGTAGCCGCAGCCCAGGTCGAGCACCTGCCTGCCCCGGAAGTCGGGCAGCAGCCGCTCCAGCTCGTGCCACTCTCCGGCGCCCTGCAGGCCCAGCTGGGAGCGGGGCATCTCGCTGTATTTTTGGAAAAACAGCGGGTCGTCATACCTGTTTTCTTTCATATCGGCTCCTTTGTCAGAACGGGCGGCCACGCAATGGGCCGCCCTTTTTGTCGGTGTGATGTAAGCGGATGGTTTATCTGCGCTGCACCCAGTTCGCCGCTGCCGCTCCAGCGGTCAGGCCGGAACACCAGGCCCAGTGCAGGTTGTAGCCGCCACAGGCTCCGGCCACGTCCAGCAGCTCCCCGCACAGAAACAGCCCCGGGCATCTCCGGGCCCCGAAGCGGCCGTCCAGCTCCGCCAGAGAGACGCCGCCGCCGGTGACCTGGGCCTGTTCCCAGGAGAGGGGGCCCTCCACCGGAAAGCGCCAGTCCTTCAGCGCTCCGGCCAGCGCCGCGGTCTCCCGCGGGGACAGGGAGGAGGCGGGACGGGAGAGAGGGGAGATGCCCACTGATTTCATGACGGCAAAGAGCAGCCGCTTGTGGACCAGCCCGGGCAGAAACCGCTCCAGCTGGGCGGAGGGATAGCGCCGGGCCTGGGCGGAGATCCAGCGGGCCAGCTCGGCCTGGTCCCACTCCGGCAGCAGGTCTACGGCCAATTCGGCCCCGGCGGGATCCGGGCCCAGCAGGCAGGAGAGCTGGAACACCGGAATGCCGGACAGGCCGTAGTCGGTGAATTGGATCTCACCTGACTCCACGCCTGCCGTCTTGCCCCGGCGCAGCAGTCTGACCTGTCCCCGGGAGCGAATGCCCTTCAGCCCCTTGGCCGCCCCGCCGCCGCATTTCAATGCCACCAGGCAGGGGTAGACGGGGGTGCACTCCAGCCCCATCTGCCGGGCCAGGGTCAGGCCGGAGCCGTCGGTACCCTGGGCGGGGGCGGCCCGGCCGCCGGCGGCCAGGATCAGGGCA
>JABLTR010051299.1_pt1 | contig 12449 bp, 15 predicted proteins | sample 7160071 | NCBI WGS metagenome assembly JABLTR01 (sample SAMN14651230, study PRJNA627086) | human gut metagenome | isolation source: feces | host: Homo sapiens
CCTTTGAGTTAATGTATGGTCACAAGTACATTATAACTCTTTTTGGGACTGTTGTCCTATCTTTTTGTGCATTTTTTAGGGATGCTCATTTATAGTTGGAAAAATATATGTACAATTAAATTAGTACATTAGAGGTCTTTATTATGGCGTTTGTAAACAAAAAGTTATCAATTTCTGAGAAGAAAAAGATATCAGATATGAAGATAAAAAATCCCTACGGAAGCTATAGGGATATAATGGAAGGAATCACACCTTCATATATCACAATAGACAATAGCAGTAATATGTGGTTAGCTCATTGTTATACACACAAGGAAACTTTAGAATGTATTGAAGAATTTATATTTATGTATAATGGACAACCAATTCCTGTTCAAGCTAAAAAAAGAATTAATGGCAAGAATGTCATTTGGGAAATCAGTCGTATTGATATTTCAGTAAACATGATAGTAGAAGATCATAAATTGATTAATTCCCTAGTAGCAGCGTTTAAAGTGTATAATACGACAGGATGGCCAGAGGAAAATAACGAAGCGGTAAGTGTTATTTGTGATCTGGGAAAGGAAGATGAGGTATAATGCTTATAGCAATCCAATAAATTATTGCACATAATTACACGAATGAAACCACCCTATGCAGTCCTTAGGACGAATTGTTAAAAAACCTTTTGAAATAGCGTAACCGCCAACCAGACCAGCGGGCAAAAAAATGAGTCGAGATCAACCTTGGCTCAAATCCCGTATTCGATTCATCACAATGAATTGCAGTGAGTTACTGTGAATTACTGTGCGGTGAAATACTGCCAGTTACTATGAAATACTGTGGATGAGAAGCTGTCACTTAACCTCAGCCATGTTTTCAACGATCTGATGATATGTTCTGTGGCAGGTTTCAGGCAGAGTAGCACTCCACGGCATGATGCTGTCAAGCTGTTCTTCTGAAGGTGTTTTGCCCCATGAAGGGAGAACAAGCATCAGATAGGAGAGATAACCAAACACATTCAGTCCGTTTCGCTTGGCTGTTTCGATCACGCTCATGAAGAGAGCACTCGCATCTGCACCCTTATCCGTCGCAGAAAAGAGAAAATTCTTACGGTCGATCACAAAAGGCTTAACGGTGCGTTCTGCAAGATTATTTGTCATTTCCACTTCGGGATGATCTAAAAACAAAAGGCAACGTTAGGGTGTGGTTGGCGGTTACACCCTAAGTGTTCATCCAGCTCTGCCTCAAGCATTTCCTGTATCGTGCCGTCCATCAGATCCCTGAGAGCATCCTCAATATCTTTTGCTGTCCTGATATCATACTCCTCGATCAGCTCTGCGATGATATTCTTCTTCCCCTCGGTCAATGGTTCTCTTTTTCTTCTTGCCATAAAAAATCAGCCTCCTGTGTTATTTCTATTTTACCACAGTTGACTGACTTTTTACAGACTTTTTTTCAGAGGGTCACGCTGAAAAATACTTGACCAAGTTGTTCTCAAAACCGAATGGCACAATTCTTTTGCCATGGAAAAACTAATACGCTCTTAACCTCGCTGTGTTTTTCGGCGAGGTCTTTTTCTGCTGTAAATAAACGCGGGTTATTTTACGCTTACCAAACAACTCGATTTTTAAATGATACACATTTTTGTTATTTATTCGGAATTAAAACAACAAGGCAGCAAAACATATTGCTTTCTTCATAAAAATCGCAATGACCGTTATACTTTTTTGCAATATCACGAATAATTTTAATGCCATACCCATGAGAATCAAATTTCGTCTTAGTCGTATGTAGTTTCGGATTTTCTTTCAGAACAGACTGGTCAATGGAATTTTTGATAAGAAAAGTATATTTTTCTGACTCGGAGATGATTTTCAGATTTATCTGCTTAGCATTCAGTTTTATGTTTGCAGTTGCAGTAATAGCATTTTCAAGCATATTAGATAACAGTCTGCATAAGTCTATGTCATCAATGCCGGTAAATTCATTTATGGATAAGCAAGTTGCATCTATTCCGAATGATTTGGCAATTGTCAGTTTAGAATTTATTATTGCATTGACTGTATTATTTTGAGTGTTTACAAATATAATATGGTCGTCGGCAATATCAATCATTTGTCTTATATATTTTCGTGCATTCTGAATATCGTTTAATTCAAGATAATTGTCAATAACATAATAGACGTCTTTTGTATCATGCCTGAGTTTTCTGATAAGCTGGTATTCGATATCTGCATTTTCAATGTATTGTTTATTGTAGGTTAAAAGCAACTTCAATTTTTCATTTTCAATTTCACTATTATTTTTATTTTTTAAATCTGCGGTAATATATAATGTAACTATATTTATGAGTATTACACATATGAGGATTACGGTGAAAAGTTGCCTGTTTCGCTTATTGCTCTGTTCAAATTCAACAAGATACAAAATAAGAACTATAACTATGCTTAGAATTAACGTGATTGATATTAAAACTGCTTCTGTACCTGTAAGACAAGATTCTCCTTTCATATCGTGCTTGAAAATCTTTATTGAAAAATAATAAAAATAAAAAATCAAAAATTGCGTAAGGATAATGCCTAATAGTCTTATCACACTATTTTCAATAAGTATTTGTTCAATTGGTATATTAAATAGTGTGGATGTAAGCCAAGCCACCGCAACACCGCTTAATAAAAGCACAATCAAAGAATATATCGACACAAACAATTTGTTATATACATTGCCTTTCAAGCAAAATACAGAATAAGCAAAAATCAAAGCACCATAAAATGCAGCATATATATGTTCAAAAAAAGTAATATGATTACATATGGATATTGTTAAAGCAAGAAGAAGAGAAAAAGGCAATCCAAAATTTTTTATAAATTTATCAGAATATTTGCCGCTGAGATACTTAAATGAAAAATACATTGCTACAATGCCTTGATAAATGTTTATTAAAATTTCAAAAAGATTCCATGCTACATTTTTCATAACGTTTTCCTCAGATAAAGAATATATTTCATATTCAGACTTTCTTTGTAACTATTACTAAGTGACAGTGTAGTTTGCCCGCTATTACCTTGTATATGAATTTTACCAACTTTTGTATCTATACTAAGAATGAATTTTAGATTAATAATTATACTTCGATGTATCCTTGCGAAATCATATTCTTCAAGACAACTTTCAATAGCATTTATTGAACCACGAATTTTTATCGGCTTATCATGATTTTGAAGGTAGTAATATAGATAATGGCGATCACTTTTTATGTAAATTATATTGCGGTAGTACGCTATGATTTTGCCTGAAAATTCGTCCTCAAGAACGATAATCTCATTTTGTTTCATATTTGACATCAGCTTTTTTATTACGTCATTTAATGTGCTTTTAAATAGTTCAATTGGACTTTTTCTTATAAAGTTAAATGGCTGAAAATCAAAACTTTTATAAACCAAATCAGAATGACTTGAAATAAATATCAGGAAACAATTAGAAAATGATTTTCTGAGTGATTTAGCTATGTCAAATCCTGTGATTTTAGGCATATCTATATCAAGAAATAGCACATCGAATTTTTCTCTATTATTAGCAGTTAACAAGAGTTGTCCGTTATCAAATGAACTTATGCTAATATCAGTTGTATATTGTCTAAATCCGTTGTCAATATATTTTTCAAGCTGCACTAATGTGCTTTTATTGTCATCACATATAGCTATCCGAATCAAGTTGCATCACCTCTTTAATAAGGGTAACATATACAAGGAAAATTGTCAATATCGTTTTATATGTTTGTTTTGCACGGCAACAGCATTTACTTTTTCTGAAAAAATGTGTAAAATAGAAGTTTGAAAAATAATCTTCACCCTATGTAAACCGGATTCATTGTCTGCTTAAAATGTTCTTAAATGCACATAGCGGGTTTAGTCGAGATGATTTGCAGAATTATCTTAACTTGTATTCATTCGTGATCAACCCACCATCTGACCATCTTGAAAAGGTCGAGAAAATCATTAAAATGGTTTTTGAAAATCCCAAATCACTCAAGTATAGAGAGCAATTTGCCGAAATTACGTGATTTTATACACCGTATGCAAGTCGGGATTTTAACAGAATTAAAATTACCGGCAGGACGAACAAAGCTGTATTAATAATATAAGCTGATGTTCGGCTTTTGCAAAGTGAAGATATACCTGCAATTGAAACCGAACATATTATAGAGCCGATTATATGAATGAAAAGGAAAAAAAAAATAAAACCACATACAGAAATGGATATATCTAAATTTGAAAATTGCTGAATACTTTGAATCGGTGCGGATAGTCCCTGCGTTCCGTACTTTTTCAGAATATTGAAAATATATGGAAAAAAGAACAGCGTTGCCGAAAAAATCCCGCATAAAATACCATATAAAAATAAATCTCTATAATAACCGGTTTTGCCACTTTTCGTTGAAAATATCACTTTAACCATATCTGTTTTTTTGTCCGCAGCTCCAATTGGTGAAAGTATAAGGACCGAGAAAATCATCATAAACAAAATAAAAAACATTTTTTCATTGCCGCCGGCATATTGAAACAATCGTTCATAACCTGTATCGTAAAAAATTTTTCCATTACATTCATTTTCCTGTATGGATTTTACACGCAATTTCAGACGTTCAAAAGCAACACGGTCGTTTAGTTCATCACTAAGTAAATTTAATTGATATGTGTTTATATTTTCTGATGATTGAATTTTCTCAATTTCTTTTTCAATTTCATTATATTGTTTTTCTTTTTCTGTAAAGAAATTCAAAGTTTCAGTCGTGATTTCACCGCTTAATTCTGTTGTGAAATTTTCATAATAAATATCATCATTACTGTATTGCCTTGAAAATGAAGCCGAAAACACTGCCGCCGCAAATAGTGCTGTTAATACCAAAATAACACCTTTATTCAATATCAATGAACGATAACAAACATAAAAAAATCTTCCATGCGCCTTGATTTTTTTCTTGTGGAACACTTTCAAACGAACTGATTGATATTGAACGTGATTAAGTTTCTCTACTGCAAATATACAGCATAAAATTACTGATACAATTGTAATTACAATTATAATTATCATAGAAATTTTCAGAGATACAGGATAGCCAAACAAGTTGACATTTTGGTATGTACCGAGGATTTCAGCAGTCTGTGTGAATTTTATAGGATTCCAATCGTGAAAAAGTTGAAATACCGAATTTTGCGGTATCAATCTGTAACATAAAAATGCAATTGTACATACTGCTCCGGATATACCGTAAATCATCAGATTATTTCTTGAAACAGTACAAATCAGGCTGAATATCATTGCAAACAACAGATACGAAGCAATTTTCAATATAAAAAACAGCAACAGAAATTCTCCAACAGATACGGCTAAATTACACTGATAAAAGCCGAATACCGATTGAATGGGACGCTGTAATTCTCCAATTCCGTATAATGCACCGCCTATCACCAGATTTTCCGCAAACAGCATTACGGCAACAAAAGAAGCAAATAATGAAACAGCAAAAAGCTTGCTTAAAATCAAGGAACTTCTCCCTTTCGGCATAGACGATAAAAGAAAAGTTATGCCGTGTTCACGGTCTTTAAGAATAATTCCGCATACAGCAAGAAACACCAAAAATATTCCCATAAAGTCTGTAATCGGACTTGTAAATGTATTCTCCAGACCAAATGAAGCAGCGAGCGGCAATGGCTCTGCCGGTAAATTTTCATATGCCGATGGTGTTTTTTGTATATTACGATAAGAAAAGGTATCACTGTCACCCCATATGGAAACGGCAGACATATTATTTGTCTGTTCTTTTATGCTGTTTAAATATTCGGGATAATTTTCACATTCCTTTGAGAGTTCCGACATATCATAAACAAGCATCATTGGAAACTCTATATATTCCCCGTTATTTTGACGTTCTAACATTTCATTGGTATAATCCTGTATCTCTTCTAAAGACATATCCTTTGTTTCTGAAAAGAAAGAACGGTAAGATTCCGGCGTGTAATAACGGTCATTTATACGGTCAATTTGAACATATCCGTTTATGGCAAACAAGCAGACAAATATAATCCAAAAAATCCGAAATGACATCATTTTTTTGCATTCGCATAAAAAAATTTTCATTTGCCGCCTCCGTAATACTGCATATAGAGATTTTCCAAAGTCGGTTTCGCATCTGTTACCTGTTCTGTTAATTGGGAAACAGTTCCATGAGTCAGTATTTCACCCGAACGCATCATCAGAATTTCCTTTGCTATTGTTTCAATATCAGAAACGATATGAGTTGAAATAATAATGATTTTATTTTCTGAAAGCTGTTCTATCAGCCTACGGATAATCACTCTTTGTTTTGGGTCAAGTCCTGCAGTAGGTTCGTCCAGTATTAATAAATCGGGATTGCCCAAAATTGCACTCGCTATCAAAAGTCTTTGTTTCATTCCGCCTGAAAAGCCGCCGATTTTCTTGTCTGCACAGTCGGAAAGTTCCACTTGTTCCAGTACTTTTTCAATTTCGGTCGGCACGGTTTTTCTTGAAATACCCTTTAATGCAGAGATGTATCCGAGAAAATTCACCGCAGTCATATTACTGTACAATTCCTGCTGCTGCGGCATAAATCCAAGATGTTCACGGTAAGACTTGCCCAATTGATGTATCGGTTTGCCGTTCCAGTTAATTGAGCCACCGCCTTTATCCGGATGTAATATTCCTGTAATCAGGTGCATCAGCGTTGATTTTCCTGCACCATTTGGACCGAGCAAACCATAAATACCATTTGTAAAAGTAAATGAAAAATTTTTCAGAGCGTGTTTTCTGCCATAATGCTTATTCAGCTTTATCAGTTCCAAACTGTTCATTTCGCTCCTCCGATGAAATCCTGTTCGGATACTCTGTCAAATTTCACTTCATTGTTTTCCACATAACGCACCACATATTGATTGTCTACAAAATCCATAATCATAGCATCTTTATCAGCGTATTTGTCAGAGATAGAAAATTCTTCATCGGTTTTGACATCAAAACCTTGATTGATAGAGCCTTTCCAAAGCTTGTTATTTACAAAGGTAAAATCGTAAGTTTCGTTGTCATACATATTTTCCACAGCGGTTTTTTCACCGTCTTCATCTAAAATGAAGAATTTTTCATTTTCTTCATAAATATAGTGATTCTCACCGATACACCAAGCATACGGCAAATCACTGACTGTAATTTCACCGGTTTTTAAATCAAGGCACTTGTTTTCGATTATCCATGGAATGTCATTTCTCGGACTGCCGTTTTCTACCCAATCTGTATTCAGATAATCAATTATTATCTGTGGGTCTTTTACATAGCGATAATACAGATAAAGTTTATCATGATATATACCTTCCATTTTTACTTCTGACCAAAGCGATGCTCCATAACTCCAGTTGTATTTTGCTGTAGGTGCGTCATTTATCAAACCATAATTTTGCACCTCAGCAGAATCCAGATTTATGGAATACAGGTATTGTTCTCCACTTCTGCTGAAGCCGCCCCATGTTCCATCGGTTTCATCTTGATAAATTTCTTTGCTTCCGATAATGTACATCGTATCATTTACAATTGCCAAATCGATTTGATTTTGCATATACACGCCGTCTATTTCGGCAAATGTTTCAGTAAGTCCTGTATCAAGTCTTGCCCGCATACATTTTGTATGCATATCAGCAGTCTGAGATTTACCGTCTTGACTGTCAACGATTTCATAATTTGATGCAAACCAATATACATAGTCGTGATAAATTACAGGTACCATAAAAGAACCTGCACATAAGTTTGACACACATGAAGAATCGGAGTGCGTACAATTGGGTTTGTTGCAAAGGGGCACGCCGTTCATGGTTTCATAATCCAAGAAACAAGCCTGCGTTCCGGATGCGTTCGGTACGGTGTAAAGCAAACCATTTTCATACACATTATAGCTCATATCATAATAAGCAGCATCTTTTGTTTTGATGTGGTACTTTTCTTCTTTCGATTGACAAGCGGTTGAATTGATTACAGCAGCAACTGTAATTATTACAGCAAAAATTTTCTTTCTGTTCATAACATCACTTCCTTAAAGGCTTTGTCACTTATAAAACGATTCAAATTTTGATTTTACTGCATAATTTTTTGACTCTGAACTTGATGATTAAAGTGAAAGGGGCAATTCTTAAGCTAATTGCCCCTTTCGACTTATTTAATTCAAAACTTGTTCTCATAAAAGTTAATGCTTGTATTTTCAAAAAATTTTATACTTACTGCGTAAAAAATTGAAATACGGGAGTATTTTTACATTTTTCCTTGTGCTCATGAAAATTTGATTAAAAAATCCAAACATCATTTCAATGAGAATAAGTTCTCAATTTTCTAAATACACTTAATAAGATATGTTGGTAGAATAACCACCTGCGGTATGATATGAGCTTGCTCTTGTTCCTGAGCCACTTGCACTATTTTTGGCATTTGCATAACCGTAGCCAGAACCGTATTTAGTAGTTCCATGGTAAGTTACAGAAACAGTACAATCTTTACCAGAACATGTTGTTGTTCCATATGCAATATGATTAGTTAGCTTCTTAATCATACCATTCTCCCCTTTTCTACAAGTATATAAGAAATTTTTATGCTTGTCTATAAATCTGGCACGAAATCGTATTTTTAGGCACGAAATTTTCAAGATGCAGTTAAGATGCAGTTTATAATGTCCCCCTTGTCAAGACACAAATGAAAGAAATTATCGTGACAGCGAAAACTTTGTATAGCCATCCAAAAAACGTAAGCAAAATTTATGCAGCATTGCATACAGACTTGGTTTGGTAAACCTGCACAGGCAACTTGTAGCCAAGCGCCTGATGGGGTCTTTCGTTGTTGTAATCCTTGATGTAACCACCAATCTGCTGGCGCAGCTCTCTGGGATTGCTGTATTCATTGATATAAATCAACTCCGTTTTCAAGCTGCGAAACCAGCGTTCAATTACCACATTATCCACCCATCTAGCTTTTTCGTCCATACTCTGGCGGATATTCTTCGCTTTCAGGAATTCAATATAGTCATTGCTTGTAAACTGGCTGCCCTGATCAGAATTGATAATTTCAGGATTGCCGTATTGTTCCATGGCATTTGTGACTGCTGCTAAAACCGGTGCAGTATCTAGCGTATCAGACAATTCATAGCCCACGATAAAACTGCTGTACCAATCAATAATCGCTGTCAGATACATATGGCTGCGCCCCATTTTGATATAGGTGATGTCAATTGACCATGCCTGATCTGGTCGGTCAATTTTTAGGGCAACACCGCATAATCACCACCTACAAGCAAAACCACCCAGCAAAATGCTGAGTGGTTAGAGAAATGTTCCATTTTCCATCGCAAAGGCGCACTGAATCAGACCGTCAGAGATTTTCTGGCAGCCAGATACAGATTCGCCAATGCGAACATCATATTCAATTTCGCAGTCTGTTTTCGCAGACCTCGGTATCGGGTCTTTCGATATCGAAAAATATTTTTTATGACTGCAAAGACATGCTCCACTTTACAACGGACAGATGATTTCTAATGTTCCTTTTTCTTAGCGGCATACTGACCACTCTTCGATAACTTTTTGATGGATGACGGACGTCTGTTGATCAGGTACTTGATCTTCTTCCCATTTTTGTTTTTCTTGATTGCTTCCGGTCTCTTATTTGCTCCGATATATCCGCTGTCACCATAGGCACGTTCTTCTTCTCCATGCAGCAATTCACTCATAATGGTAACATCATGTTCGTTTGCCGGAGTTGCCTTTACCGTGTGGACAAGACCGCTTTCTTCATCTACTCCGATATGTGCTTTATACCCGAAGTGCCATGTATTTCCCTTTTTCGCAGAATGTGCTTCCGGATCACGTTTCTTTTCCCGGTTCTTTGTGGATGAAGGTGATTCGATAAATGTGGAATCCACAATCGTTCCTTTTTTCAGGATGAGCTTTCGTTCCATCAGAATTTTCACAACAGCAGCAAATATTTTTTCCTGTAATCCATTGCGAGTCAGGATATTACGAAATCGTCCGATCGTATCACCGTTTGAGACTTCGCTCGGTGAGTTGATTCCACAAAAATTGGAGAATGCACGGCTGTCGATCACTTCGTTCATGACTGCCATGTCTGCGAGATTGTAGACATTCTGCAATATGAATATTCTCAGCATCAATTCCAATGGGTATGGTTTATTGCCAAGTTCTCCTTTGTAATAACTCGGCTGTATCAGTTCAACAAATGTTTCCCATGGGATAATTGCTTCAAGCTTCTCTAAAAATTCTTTTTTATTGGTTCTGGCTGCACCAAGTTCATCGTTGATTTCTGCCAGCGTCATTTGTCTTTCCATATATCTATTATATCATATTTTTGCTCGTTTGGCAATTGTGCGGTGTTGCCCTTGACAAATTACAGTATCCATTGTATACTGTAATTTGTCAAGGTTCTTTTTGAAAATCAGCCTGATGGAATGGAGCACAGCGCAATGGAATCAGGCTGATTTTCAGCGGCTCGCTCAGCCGAGCCTGTCGGGATACATGATTTCAAGCTCACCAAGAACTCTGCCCCAGTTTCTCAGCGGCATAGTCCATTTTTTCGCTATTTCATGAGTTGCCAGATACAAAGCCTTTAACAGCGCCGTATCGCTCGGAAATACGCTTCTCTGCTTGTTCAGACGGCGATAGCCGCTGTTGAGGCTTTCAATGGCGTTGGTGGTGTAAATGACCTTTCTGACCTCCGCTGAGAACTTGAAAATCGGTGAGATAACGTCCCAGTTCGTGTGCCAGCTCTTCATAGCGTTTGGATAATCTTTCTCCCACTTTTTTGTTACACGTTCAAGCTGCTTATAGCAATCCCACAAAATAGAGCCTGAGTTGACAAAGGGAGTATAATATAGACAGAGGTGGTAAAAAATGCTGCATAATGAAGCAAGAGAGTTACTGGTAGAAGCTTATGAAAAAACAGGTAAAGCAAAAGAAGTGGCAGAGTGCTTTTCAGTAGATACAAGTACGGTGTATCGTTTGAATCGGCAGAAGAAAGCCACCGGTTCCGTCAAGCTTAGAACAAATCAGCGAGGCAGGAAACCGTCTTTATCTCCTACGGATTTATCAAATATTGATAAGGCAATTCAAGAACAGCCTGATATTACAATAGACGAAATTATTGAAAAGCTGAATCTGCATGTGGCGAACGAAACTGTCCGCAAAGCAGTTATAAAAATGGGGTACATTTATAAATGGTTTCTGTCAATTTTTTTGCTTCCAATCTCTTGCAAATTTCTTCAGAATAGTGTATACTTGTTTTCATAGGACAACACTCCTTTGAGTTAATGTAGGTTACAAGTACATTATAACTCTTTTTGGGACTGTTGTCCTATCTTTTTGTGCTTTTTTAGGGATGCTCATTTATAGTTATAAGAATATATCAAGCATTCGCAGAAATTTAATTTTTTTGAAAATCTGCATTACCAAGGGGGTATTATACCCATTTTACGAAGTTACAAACAAGTAATTTCCTAAATCCCATGAATAGTGGGCCATTGGGGATATTTTTATTTTTGGGTTGGAGTTTTGCGGATTCAGATTTCTAATATTTTGTGCATTTTGACGATTTTGAAAGTAGCTGCCTACTTTTGCTTGACACTAACACTGTGATGCACTAAATTGACACCGGGACAGAATTGTGATAAAATAGTTAGGAACAAATACAGAATGGCACAACAGAAAGGAAAATCAAAAATGAAAAGCAACAGGACATTTTTTTACGGCAGTCTGATTGTAATCGCTGCCGGATTGCTGGCTTTTCCAAGTTATGCTTTTGCAGAAGAACAAGTAGCACCGCCAATTGCAACAGGAGCACTCTAAGAATTCATTCATTTCGTTAAGTCTTTTGATTTCTTTTTCCATCGCTTTTATCTTCTTCTTTAGTTGTTGATTCTCTTCTGCGATATTCAGTGCATCTTCAGGACTTCGCTCGCCCAGACCGATATCAAGCCCTCCGACCTTCGCCTTTTTAACCCAGCCATACAGCGTGTTAGACGGCACGTTTAGTTCCTTAGCTGCTTTTTCCGTGCCTATCTCCTTTGCAAGCTTTACCGCCTGTACCTTGAAATCATTGTCATACTGTCTGTTCTTTGACATCATTTTCTCCTCCTGGTTTTCATTATTTTCATTTTATTACTTTGAGGATTAGGTGTCAAGTTTTATTATACAACATCATCAGGCGGTAGGCGTTCTGCTTTCCTGTAATGGGATTACGCTGAATTACACAATGATTATGTATGATAAATCGGTTTCCAAAATCGATACTGTAAAGCAAATTGCGGAAGAGACCTACCGAAAAAAAGTCTGTAAAAACGCAGTCAACTATGGTAAAATATAAATAACACAGGAGGCTGATTTTTTATGGCAAGAAGAAAAAGAGAACCA
>JABLTR010023635.1_pt1 | contig 12443 bp, 11 predicted proteins | sample 7160071 | NCBI WGS metagenome assembly JABLTR01 (sample SAMN14651230, study PRJNA627086) | human gut metagenome | isolation source: feces | host: Homo sapiens
ATTCCGAACACAGAAGTTAAGCTCCTGAGCGCTGATGGTACTTGGTGGGCAACCGCCTGGGAGAGTAAGACGTAGCCACGTAATCTTTTTTTATGCTCCAAATTAAATTCTTTAGAGAGATTAAATATATTTGTAAATAGTTATTTTTAATATAGTATACTACCTAGTAGATTTAATACGAAAGTAGTCTAGCAACTAGTCTAGTAAGTACAATGAGCAAGTAGCTAGGATAGTCGAGTAGCTAGTAATAAAGGTAGGCTAGTAACTGCTAGGTAATATATACAAAACACATTAACTATACAAATCTCACAAACTTAACAAATTCTCTTGCATATCAACAAAATATAAATACACAGTAACAATACCAATATCCAATATAAAGTAACATAAAATATGATAAACAGTCACAAAAATGGCATAATAATATTCAAATAAATCAAACCCAATAATACAAAACCCAAATAAAATAACAAAAAGTCAAAAAGAAATAAAAAAAGTAAAAATGAAATGATATCAAAAGAATCAATACTGTCATAAATCATACAAATATTGTCATCAAAGTTACAAAATTGGTAAAATATGCTATAATTACAGATAAAATAAAATATTGATTGCCAAACTTCTTATTTGGAAAGTTATCTTATGAATAATTTATTATTTTGAAAGATGTATTCCTGATTTAGTGCTATATAGGGATATTTTATTTCAAGTGTAGGAATATTAAATTTCCAAGCACATAAGTATGGAAATATTGAATTTCTAGGGAATTTGTTATTTAGAGAATACAGAGGATCTGGCGGTTAATAAATTTATATTACAAATGGGTGATTTGAGGATATCACGAGAAATTATGGAGGCGAAAATGGGAGAAGCGGTAAATATTAAAGAGTATTTAGACATATTTAGAAGAAGAAAATGGATCGCTATTGTGACTATTTTAATTTGTCTAGGATTTGGGGGATATAAAACTTATAAAAATTATATTTCGTATGTGCCGACTTATATGTCTAATGTTACGATTAGGATTAATTCTATTAAATCTATACAGGAGGATGAGAAAAAGATTAATACAAGTAGTAGTGATGATTCGGGGGATACTTCGGGTTATAGTAGTTCTGGATCTAGTAGTGGTTTAACGGCGGCAGAGGAGAAGGCAAAACAGGATCAAGAAAAATTAAACAAGATTTATAGTGCTTATTCTGGTTCTGCGTCTATGGCGAATCAAAATATTGCGACTTCTTATTTGGGACTTGCTACTTCTAGTGATGTTAGAAAGAATGTGGCATCTCTTACTGGATTAAAGACTAGTCAAATTGGGACTATTACTGCTGCTCAAAGTGAGGAAATTCCACAGTTTATCAAGATGACTGTAACAACTTCTTCGCCTGAGGTTGCAAAACAAGTTGCTGAGGCTCTTCCTGAGGCTTATAATACTGAGCTTAAGAGAGTCATCAATTTGGACTGCGTTGAGGTTGTTTATAAGGCGAGTAATGGAAGTTTGATTCCTAGAAGTAGGGATTTAACTTTAGTTCAGGCTCTTGGGATAGGAATTGTTGTGGCTATATTTTTAGTATTATTATCTGAATGTTTAGATACTAAGATAAAAACTCCTGAGGATGTTGAGAAGTATTGGGATTTACCTTTGATAGGAACTATTCCAATGGATGATGGAAAGTCAAAGGGAAGACATACAGTTAAAGCTTAAAATTATAGATAAAAAATTTAAGGGGGATTAGCTATGGCAATGTTAGCAGCGTATGATGAAGGAAATTTTGAGTTAAATGAGTCGTACAGGGAGATTAGGACTTATTTAAGTATTAATAAAAATATAAAGACGATTTTGATTACTAGTGCTGAGATGGATGAGGGGAAGACTACTATTGTTTGTAATTTAGCGAAGTGTTTTGCTGAGTTAGAGGGGGTTAAGGTTCTTCTTCTTGATTGTGATTTTAGAAAAAGGGGCGTTAGTAGATATTTTGGGATTGAGAATACTTTTGGTATTGCAGATATAGTTTTTGGATACAAAAAACAATCAGAATGTATTAAGAAGGTTGGAGATTTGGATATAATTACTTCTGGTGGAGTTCCTTCTAATACTTCTATTTTACTTAATTCTCAGTCTATGAAAGATACTTTGGCAAAGTTGAGAGAGGAATATGATTATGTATTTATTGATTCACCGCCTATATGCAGATTGAATGATGCATGTATAATTACTCAATATGTGGATGGGACAGTTTTGATAAATGCATCTAAGGCAATTGATGCTAAAGTTGCCAATATTACGTTGGAAAAGTTAAATAAAGTTGGGGCAAATGTTATTGGAGTTGTGCTAAATAAGTTTAGTGCACAGAAATACAGTTATTATAATAGTTATTATGGATATGCTGGATATTATGAGGACAAGCCTAAACGAGGATTATTTAAACGAAAAAAGAGAAAAAAACACAAAAAAAAATAAAGAATTATCAAGAAATATAAGGAATTTTTAATTTTTTGTAGAAATTTATAGATAGATTTAGTCTGCATTATAGAAATATTTATACCAAATAAATTAGGGGAATGATTTTAATCAAAAATGATCTTGTTAAGGGGGAAACAAAGAGATAATTTGGTCTAAATATAAGGGGGGAATATTATGATAATAAAACTTATGAAAGTATTAGACGATATTTCAAAAGATGCTGACAAGTGCAAGATGAGACAAATTATTTTATTAGCTATAGACGGAATTTTATGTGCACTTAGTTTTGTCATAACTTTGGCTTTGTTGGGGTTTGACATTTCTAGGTTTTCATTAATACCGATAATTATTTATGTAGCTATAAATGAAACATTTTTATTATTATTTAGATGTTATGACAGTCTGTGGAAATGTGGCGGAGAAAGAGAAATAGCATCGATATTTGTCGCTTGTTTTTGTGCAGTTTTACCATCTGCAGCAATAATCGCACTAACACACAGTAAATTAAATCTAGCTTTTTATGTAGTAAATGTACTTATGATAATCGTAGCAATGGTATCTGTTCGAGTTGTTTATAGAACAATGAGAAGATTACTTATGTATATGCAAGTTAATCAAAATGCTCCTAGCTCATCTAGAGTTCTTATCGTTGGGGCAGGTAAGGCTGGAAACATGATATTGAGGGAGTTATTTGAAAATCCAGAATTAAAGAAATTACCTGTTGCAGTAGTAGATGATGACATACATAAAATAGGTAAATCAGTCTTTGGAGTACCTGTATTGGGGACGACTGAAGATATTTATACAATTGTAGAAAGGGAAAATATCGACGAAATAATTATTTGTATTGCAAATATAAACGTAAAACGAAAAAGAGAAATTATAGATATTTGCAAAAATACAAGGGCAAAATTAAAGACTATTCCGGGAATTTATGAAATTATAGACGGAAAGGTCAATGTAACAAAAATAAGAGATGTTCAAATTGAGGATCTTTTAGGCAGAGAACCTGTCAAAATCAATTTAAGCGAAATGGACGACATCATCAACAATAAAATCGTAATGGTTACAGGAGGTGGTGGGTCTATTGGCTCAGAACTATGTAGGCAAATAGCAAAATACAATCCAAGACAACTAATCATAGTAGACATATATGAAAATAACGCATATGACATTCAACAAGAATTAATCAGACATTATCAAGAAGAATTAAATTTAAAAGTACTTATCGCATCAGTTCGTGATGAAGATAAGATGAATACAATATTTGAAAATTATAGACCAGAGATAGTTTTCCACGCAGCAGCACACAAACACGTTCCACTAATGGAGGATAGCCCTTGTGAAGCTATAAAAAATAACGTATTTGGAACGCTTAATGTGGCGAAATTGTCGAATAAATATAAGGTAGAAAAATTTGTATTAATTTCGACAGATAAAGCCGTAAACCCAACAAATATAATGGGTGCGACAAAGCGTTGTTGCGAAATGATAATACAATCACTTAACAAAACGAGCAAGACAGAATTTGTCGCAGTTCGATTTGGAAATGTGCTTGGAAGTAATGGAAGCGTCGTACCACTATTTAAAAAACAAATCGCAGAAGGCGGACCAGTCACTGTAACACACGAAGAAGTGACAAGATTCTTTATGACGATACCAGAAGCCGTATCGCTAGTTTTGCAGGCGAGTGCAATGGCGAAAGGTGGCGAAATATTCGTACTTGATATGGGTGAACCAGTCAAAATAATTGATTTAGCGAGAAATTTAATCAAATTAAGCGGATATGAACCAAATGTCGACATAAATATTAAGGTTACAGGACTTAGACCAGGCGAAAAACTTTATGAAGAGGTACTTATGGACGAAGAAGGACTTACTCGTACATCTAATGATCAAATCAGAATCGGCAAACCGATAAAAATCGATGAGGTCGAGTTTAAGAGAGAGCTTAATATTTTGAAGAGGGTTGCTGAGAATAATCAAGATGAGAAGGTCGATATTATTATGAAGAGTATTGTACCGACTTATGTTAGAAGAGAAGAAGTTGTTGTATAGGGGGAATACATATAGAGCATGAAAAAACAACATAAATTTTATTTTAGAATTAAAAGAATTTTAGATTTTTTAATTGCACTAATTGTACTAATAGTTTTTTCTCCAATAATACTAGCTGTAGCAATTTTAGTTTATATAAAACTAGGATCACCAATAATATTTAAACAAGATAGACCAGGTAAAGATGGAAAAGTATTTAAGATGTTCAAATTTAGAACTATGCTTGATAGTTATAACAAATTTGGAGAAGCTCTACCTGATGAGGAAAGACTTACAAAGTTCGGTAAAATTCTAAGAAGTACAAGTTTAGATGAATTACCAGAGCTTATAAATGTAATAAAAGGGGATATGAGTTTAGTTGGACCAAGGCCGCTTTTAGTTGAATATTTAGATTTATATTCAGAAGAACAAAATAGAAGGCATGAGGTTAGACCAGGAATAACTGGTTGGGCCCAAGTAAATGGTAGAAATTCAATTAGTTGGAATGAAAAATTAAACTTAGATGTGGAATATGTGAAAAATTTGAGTCTTATTCTAGATATAAAAATTCTTTTTTTAACAGTTTATAAAGTATTTAAAAGAGATGGTATAAACCAAGATGGGAATGTAACAATAGAAAAGTTTACAGGCAACAAATAGTCTAGGAGGACAATCATGAGGGAGAGAATTTTTTTAGCATCACCCCATATGTGCGGTGAAGAGATGAAATATATTCAAGAAGCATTTGATACAAATTGGATAGCACCACTTGGAGCAAATGTAAATGGATTTGAAAAAGAAATAATGGATTATACAGGAGCAAAAGGAGCAACAGCATTATCAAGCGGAACAGCAGCACTACACTTAGCGATTAAATCTTTAGGAGTAAGCGATGGGGACATAGTTTTCTGTCAATCATTAACTTTCTCAGCAAGCTGTAATCCAATATTATACGAAAGAGCAACTCCAGTGTTTATAGATAGCGACTATAAAACATGGAACATGTGTCCAGAAGCTCTACAAAAAGCTTTTGACGATGCAGAAAAATGTGGCAAGATGCCAAAAGCAGTTATAGTTGCTAATTTATATGGTCAAAGTGCAGATTATGATTCTATATTAGAAATATGTAATAAATACAATGTTCCAGTGATAGAAGATGCTGCCGAATCATTAGGAGCAAGATATAAAGGAAAAAGTACAGGAACATTAGGCGAAATAGGAATCTTCTCATTCAATGGAAACAAAATTATAACTACATCAGGTGGAGGAATGATGGTTTCTAATAATGCAAAACACAACGAAAAAGCATTATTCTGGGCAACACAAGCTAGAGACAAAGCGCCATATTATCTTCACAGTGAAGTAGGTTATAACTATAGAATGAGTAATATAGTAGCAGGAATAGGTAGAGGACAACTTACAGTATTAGACAAAAGAGTTGAACAAAAGAAACATATATATGATTCTTATAAAGAAGGATTCAAAGATATAGATGCATTAGAAATGATGCCAGTATATGAAGAACCAAACTATTGGCTATCAGTAATGACAATAAAAGAAGGTAGCAATATAAAACCTGCTGATATAATAGATGCTTTGGCAAAAGAAAATATAGAAGCTAGATATGTATGGAATCCAATGAATAACCAACCTATATTCAAAGACTGCAAATTCTTTACTACAAAAGAAGAGGGCAGCGTAGGTGGAGATTTATTCAACAGAGGTGTATGTTTACCATCTGATACAAAGATGAGTGATAAAGATATAGCTAGTGTAATAGAAATAGTAAAATCACTATTTTAAAAGAAATAGGTGATTATAAATGAAGGACTTAATTATAATAGGTGTCGGTGGAGTTGGAAGAGAAGCTGCACTTATAGCTGAGGAAATAAATGAACAAAAAAGTCAGTGGAATATACTTGGTTTTGTTGATGATAACGAGGATGTACAAAATACATATATTAATGGATATCCAGTTTTGGGGAAATGTGATTACCTTCAAAACTATGATAAAGAGGTATATGTAGTTTGTGCAATCTCTAATTATAAAGTAAAAAAGCGAATTATATCAAAACTAAGAGCTAATTCAAGTATAAAATTTGCAACACTAATACATCCATCGGTTAATTTAAATAAACATATAAAAATTGGTGAAGGATGTATAGTTTATCAAAATGTAATAATGACGGTAAATATAGAAATCGGCGATCATGTTATAATAAGCCCAAAATGTGGGATAGGACATGATAGTGTAATAGATGATTATGTTACACTGCTATGGAATGTGAATGTTTCTGGCAATGTAAAAATAAAAGAGGGAGCTACTATGGGTAGTGGTTCTACTGTTATACAGGGATTAACAATAGGAGAAGGAAGTTTTGTTGGAGCAGGAGCTACAGTTATTAGAGATATTGAAAAGGATAAGACTGCGGTTGGTGTTCCAACAAGATATGTATAGGTGATATTATGAAAAAGGTTTTATATATAACAACAATCAGCAGAACTATAAATGCTTTTTTAATACCACATATAGAAAAATTAATCGATGAAGGATATGAGGTTGATTGTGCATGTAATATAGATAAAGAGGTTGATGATAGATTAATACAAAAAGGTGTAAAAGTATATGATATACCTTTTAGTAGAAATCCATTAAATCCTAAAAATCTTAAAGCATACAGTATACTATCTAAAATAGTAAAAGAAAACCAATACGACATAGTACATGTACATACACCAGTAGCATCTGTATATGGAAGGCTTTTAAAATTAAAATTTAAAAACTTAAAAACAATATACACAGTTCACGGATTCCACTTTTTCAAAGGAGCACCTAAGATAAATTGGATGATATACTATCCTATTGAGAAAATAATGGCTAGATTTACTGATGTTATTATTACTATAAATGAAGAAGATTACAACAGAGCAAAGACTTTTAATATAAAAGAAACATACAAAATTGATGGAGTTGGAATTGACTTAAATCAATACAATAAAGACTTGTATGATAGAAACAAAGAAAGAGAAAGACTAAATCTTGAAAAAGACGATTTTGTTATATTAATGATTGCAGAAGTAAACAAAAATAAAAACCATATCCAAATAATAAATGCTGTTGAGAAGCTTATAGAACAAGGGCAAAAGGTCAAATTATTATGTGCTGGAGACGGTATTTTGTTTGATGAAGTTAGCAAATTAGTAAAAGACAAAGGACTAGATCAAAATATAAAAATGCTTGGATTTAGAACAGATATAAACGAGCTTATAGCAGCTTGTGATATAGGTGTTCTGATGTCTTATCGTGAAGGACTTCCTCGTAATATTATGGAACTTATGGCTTATGGAAAGCCTGTTGTTGGTACTAATATTAGGGGGATTAGGGATTTGATTTCTGATGGTGAGAATGGATTTTTGGTTGATGTTGGCGATGTTGATGGAACTGTGTCAGCTATTGATAAGATGATAGAGGATAGAGATTTAGTTGTAAAGATGGCTGAGAAATCTTTTGATTTGATTCAAAGGTATTCGATAGAAAATATAATGGATGAAATGAAAAATGTTTATTAGGTGGAGAAGTTATTATGAGTGATAAACTGAAGGTCAGTATAATAGTTCCAGTATATAATGCAGAAAAGTATTTAAATAGGTGTGTAGAAAGTTTAATAAACCAAACTTTAGAAGATATAGAAATGATATTTGTAAATGATGGATCTACTGATAATAGTATAAATATTTTAAAATCTTATAAAGAACAAGATAAAAGGATTGTAATAATAGACAAAGCAAATGAAGGTGTTTCAGAAGCGAGAAATCAAGGGATTTCAAAAGCTAAAGGTGATTATATCTTCTTTGTAGATAGTGATGATTGGATTGATTTAAATACATTGGAAAATATGTATGAAACAGCAATAAAAGATGATATTGATATAGTTATGTGCTCTTATGTAAGAGAATTCAAAAATCATTCAAAAGAAAAATTTATAGATTTAAACGATAAAATAATATATAAAGATAAAGATTTAGAGCAATTACATTTGAGTATAATTGGTCCACTAGATAATCAAATATCTAAATCAGAAAACTTAGATTCCGTTGGAACAGTATGGGCTAAATTATATAAATCAAGTTTAATACAAAATAGTGAAGTTAAGTTTATTGACTTAAAGGAAATTGGTTCAGCAGAAGACACACTTTTTAATATTATGTTATTTAAAGATGTAAAGACTGTGAAATTTATAAATAAACCATATTATCATTATTGGAAAGAAAATGATAATTCAGTTACATCTGGATACAATCCAAGATTAAAAGAGCAAAGAAAAGTAATGTTTAACTATATAAAAACATTCATTGATAGTAATAAACTAAATCAAAAATTTGATAAAGCATTAAAAAACCGAATTTGTATAAGTGTATTAGGTTTGGGACTAAATGAATGTAATAAAGATAATAAACTATCATTAAATAAAAAGATAAAGAATATAAAAAACATCTTAAATGATGAAATGATAAAACAAGGATATAAGAGTTTTAATGTAAGTCAGTTTCCTATACACTGGAGAATATTTTATACATTTTGTAAATATAGACAAGCAGTACTTACATTTTTAATGTTAAATAGCATAGAGTTTCTAAGAAAAAGAGTATAAAGTAGAGAGGAAAGACTAAATGGAAGAGCCTATAAGAGTATTACAAGTTGTAACTATAATGAATCGTGGTGGACTTGAAACCATGCTTATGAATTATTATAGAAAGTTAGATAAAACAAAGATGCAATTTGATTTTATGGTTCATCGTACAGAGAGGGGAGCTTATGATGATGAGATAGAATCAATGGGTGGAAAAATATATAGGATGCCACCAATTAAGCCAAGTAATTATAGAACATATTTTAAAGAATTAGATAAATTCTTTGAAGAACATAATTACTATAATGTAGTACATTCCCATATAAATGAAAATAGTTGTTTTGTTTTAAGAGCAGCTAAAAAACATAATGTAAAATGTAGAATAGCACATAGCCATTTAGCAGATTTAAAAATGGATTATAAATACATATTTAGATTATATGGAAGACATTATTTATCCAATGCAAATAAGTTTTTTGCATGTTCAGAAGAAGCAGGTAAATGGCTATTTAAAAATACAAAAGAAGAAATTACAGTTTTAAATAATGCTGTTGATACAGAACTATTTCTACCTAATAATTCAAAAAGAGAATCTATGAGAAATTTATTACAACTAGATAATAATCTTGTAATTGGACATGTAGGAAGGTTTAATCCTCAAAAAAATCATAAATTTTTAATTGAAATATTTAATGAGATATTAAAAATAAGACAAGATTCAGTACTTCTATTAATAGGAGATGGATACCTTAAAGATGAAGTTGAAAAGCAAGTAGAAAAACTTCAATTACAGAATAATGTAAAATTCTTAGGTAGCAGATCAGATATTCCTGATTTGATGCAAGCAATGGATTTATTTTTATTCCCTTCATTATTTGAAGGACTTCCTGTTGTATTAGTAGAAGCACAAGCAGCAGGATTAAAATGTATTACATCAACAGGTGTAACAAAAGAATCAGACTTAACTGATTCTGTAGAATTCTATGATTTAAATTTATCACCACAACAATGGGCAAAGAAAATATTAGAATTAAATATAGAAAAAAAAGATTACTCTAAAATATTAAAATTAAAAGGTTATGATTCAAGTGAAAATGTAAAATGGTTAACTGATTTTTATATAAAGTACTATAAATAGGAGGGGATTATGGCAACACTTACAGTTTTTACGCCATCATATAACAGAGCCTATACACTAAATAAATGTTATGAAAGTTTAAAAAGGCAAACAAGCCAAGATTTTATTTGGTTGATTATAGATGATGGATCTTCTGATAATACAAAAGAGCTAGTAGATAAATGGATAAAAGAAGATAAGATAAATATCAGATACATATATCAAAAAAATCAGGGAATGCATGGTGCACATAATACAGCTTATGCAAATATAGATACAGAATTAAATGTATGTATAGATTCAGATGATTATATGACCGACGATGCAGTAGAAAATATTATATCATTTTGGAATAAAAACAAGAAAGATGATATAGCTGGAATTATAGGATTAGATATATATGAAAATGGAGATGTAATAGGAGACGAATTTCCAGATGAGTTAAAGGAATCTACATACTGGGATATATATCACAAATATAAATTAAAAGGTGATAAAAAATTAGTTTATAGAAGTGATTTAACAAAGAAATATACCTATCCACTATTTGAAGGAGAAAAATATGTAGGATTAGGATACAAATATGCAAAATTAGATGAAGACTATAAGTTATTAGTTATGAATAAAAAACTATGTGTTGTAGAATATATGCCAGATGGTTCAACTAAAAACATAATGAAACAATATAGAAATAATCCAAAGGGATTTGCTTTTATAAGAAAAGAAGACATGAAAAATCCAAAAGGAAATATCAGTTTTAAACTAAAAAGTTGCACTCATTATGTATCAAGCTCTTTTATAAGTAGAAATAAAAGTTTTATTAAAGAATCACCATGTAAGTTTCTTACAGTAATATCTATAGTACCTGGTTTTATTCTTTATAAATATATAATAAAAAATACGTAGGAAGGTGATTTTTTGACAGTTTTTTATACTACATTAGGAACTACATTTTTTTTAGCAATTTGTTCAAGGCTTTCTAGAGATAAAAGATTTGAATGGTTGATGATTTTTTTAGTGGCTTTGATATTTATATTAGTAGCAGGGTTGAGAGTTAATATTGGAGATACAGAATCATATATATATAGCTATAAACAGTTAGGTACCTTTACTGGATTCCTTCCAGATGCTAAGGATAAAGGATTTAATTATTTCCAATTATTTTTATATAACATCAATAAAGACCCACAATTTTTGATTTTTATAACTAGTTTAATAACACAGGGAAGCATTATATATACTTTAGGTAGATATAGAAGTTATTTTGAGTTAGAAGTTTATATGTATATAACTTGTGGAGCTTTCTTAGTTAGTATGAATGGAATAAGACAAGCAATGGTTGGAGGATTATTATTTTTATGTACAGACCTTATAAATAAGAATAGATTTATACCATACTGCATAATTGTCTTAATTTTATCAACAATGCATTCATCAGCATTAATAATGATACCTGTTTATTTTATTGTAAGAAGGGAAGCATGGTCTAAGACAACCTTTATGGTTATAGGGATAGCAATGATATGTTTTTTATTCTTCCACCAATTGATGCCAGGTTTTTTTGATTTATTGCAAAATAGTAGTTATTCTGAATATAAAGATGTAATAAGCCAAAAAGGTGGAGGGGCTAGTTTTATGAGAGTATTAGTAAATTCTGTTCCTGTAATATTGGCTTATATAAAGCGTGATAAATTAAAAGAGTTATGGCCAGAAAGTAATATTTTTATAAATATGGCGATTATAAATCTTATATTTATAACATTTGCATTATATAATTGGATATTTGCAAGATTTCAGATATATTTTCAATTTTATAATATAGTTTTAATAGCTTATATTATAAAAAATTGTTTTGATAATAAAAATATACGAAATTTTGTGTATTATTGTTTTGTAATATGTTACTTCATATTCTTTTACTATGAACAAGTTATTAATAAAAATGGTTTGGGATATTTAAGTAAATATATTCATTTTTAACATTTCATAATAGATATTAGAGAGGAATTTTATATGAAAAAAGTATTATTTTTTATTCCTAATTTAATGCATGGTGGTGCTGAAAAAGTACTTGTTAATTTAGTAAATAACTTAGATAGAAATAAGTACGATTTAACTTTACAAACGATATTTGATGTAGGAGTTAATAAGCAATATCTATATAAAGATATAAAATATAAATATATATTTAAAA
>JABLTR010047667.1_pt1 | contig 12428 bp, 10 predicted proteins | sample 7160071 | NCBI WGS metagenome assembly JABLTR01 (sample SAMN14651230, study PRJNA627086) | human gut metagenome | isolation source: feces | host: Homo sapiens
AATATTGAATTGTGTGATGTACGAGCTCTTGCTTAAGTAGATTAAAATCTATTTTCCCACTTAGTATATATTTAAAAATATCAATGTATCTTATAACATCATACATATGTTCATACACTTCGTGCCTATATATATGATGACATAAAATAATAAAATCACAATAAATATTAGGAATCCACTGCTCACCTAAAGGTCCATTTTGCAAAGTAGCAGTTTCAATAATACGTGCTACATTTAATTTTTCTTTCATAAAGCGTGGATCCAATCTATGATGTATTTCAACAAGTAATGATTTACTATATAGTGCTGGAAAATGTTGAAACTCTTCTTCCATCAGTATTTCTAATCGTTCACGTCGCTTCATATCATCGTATCCAACAGAATATCCATTTTTAAGAAGAGTATCATATGCTTTTCGTCCGTCCAGAGCGGAAACAAGAATGTCTAAGTCTCCCGCACCACGCTGATCAAGTGTTTGAGAATACAAATTATACAATAAAGAAGCACCTTTGATTAAAATGGGCTTTATTTGGTTCTTTTTAAGCAAATAATTTATTTCGATAATTTCATTTTTTCTATCTGTAAGATAGCCCCGTTTTGCTTGAAATTTGCTATTACAAGCCATTAAATAAAACAATTTAATTTTATCTAAATTTGTCATTATAAATCCACCTCCACCATTTTGAACTTCACATGGAGACCAAAATAGTTTGTTAAAATATGTTTTGTATTTAAACATATCAAATTATTAGTTTTTTGTCAAAGATTTTTGAAAATAATTTTTAGTGCACTGCAGGTGCGACAATGATATGTTACAAGGAGGAATAAAAAGAGTAGCGAATAGAGAAAACCTGTGATACGGTAGAGTTGATGAGACAAAACCGAAAAGCAGGTAATCCTATTCGCTATGAATACGATAACACAGGACATGCGGTTTAAGCAAGTGGTAATTGAATATTCTTTCAAATACGGTGTCACCACGGCAGCCATCCGCTACAAAACCAACCGCCAAAATATCTACCGTTGGCGAAAAAAGTACGACGGAACCGTCCGCTCTCTGGCCGATGGTTCCCACCGTCCTCACAACTATCCAAACCAGTATACCGAAGAAGAAATCAAACTCGTGAAAAATATGCGCCGCCGAAACCCGCATGCGGGTTTGGTTGTGTTTTGGGTCAAACTGCGTCAGCGAGGATATACGCGCTCCATTTCAGGATTGTATAAGCTGCTGGGGCGGATCGACGGTAAGCCTGTTAATCTGCCCGATCCCAAGTATATCCCCAAGCCATCCGAGTAGATGCAATACCCTGGCCAGCGTGTGCAGATCGATGTGAAATTTGTGCCTTCCGCCTGCCTTGTAGGAGGTGCGGCCGAAGAAAAGTTTTACCAATACACATTCATTGACGAATATAGCCGGTTTCGGTATTTGAAGGCTTTTAAAGAACACAGTACCTACTCCTCCACACAATTTCTCAAGCATGTTGTAGAAAAGTTCCCCTATATGCGATTAAGTGTGTTCAGACAGACAATGGCTTTGAGTTTACCAACGAGATGGGCAACAGCAAAAAGAAGCCCCAACCCTATTTGAAAAACTTTGGCTCAGTTCGGCATTAGGCACAAGAAGATCCGGCCATTTACTCCGAGGCACAATGACAAGCTTGAACGCAGCCATCGCAAGGACAACGAGTACTTTTTTGCTTCCCACACATTCTATTCTTTTGAGGATTTCCAAAAGCAATTGGCTGTTCACCAGCGCTATTACAATGATTTTCCCATATGTCCTCTTAACTGGTGTTCTCCCAAACAGGTTCTTCTCTCTTTTTCACATTTTGTAACACATCATTGACAAACCTACAATAATTTTTATAAATTTTAATTAAAGTTGTTGACAAATATATGGTTTTATGATTTAATGTGGTCAAAGGAGGGATGGCAGATGGAATTTACAGATGCCGAATTAAACGAACTCAAAACGTTAGCAAAAGAATTAGAATTGTCTATCAATGACCTTGATGACATCGAGGTGCTGTGTCAATGCTCCCCGTGTTGCACCTCTCACCAGCAAAGTTATTGATGTGATGAGGGCAGCGTATAATATGCGCTGCCCTTTTTTTAAAAATGGATTGGAGGTGATTAAATGCAGAACCCTATAGTAAAAAAGGAATTTACGGTTAGTAAATGGGAAGACTGTTATTATGTTATAGATAAAACAAAAAAACTTCCTGTGCTTAAAGTTGGTCGTTTTGTAGGGTTATTATTGTTACTTTGTAATGGCAAGAATGATGTCGAAAATATCATTTTGACCATGTCAAAATGTACAAGAGACAATAACTTGGAACTTAAAAAGAAGGTTATTGATACAATGGAATCTCTTCAGCTTTTCATAGAAGACGCTTCTGAACAGCGGAATTTCTCTGCGGAATCAAATTTGGTAGAAGAGCTTTCCACTATAGCAGAAAACTATCTTGAATTTCGAAAAGATTACCCATTGTATATTGATTTCTATTTGTCAAATAAATGCACAAGGAACTGCATTTACTGCTTTTCTGGTTCTCAGTCTAAAAATGAATCGTATGCAACTAACAATTTTTTGTCAGTTGAAAGATTTAAAGAAATTTCTTACGAGGCTCAAAACTTAGGGACAAAAACTTTTATTTTTACAGGTGGTGAGCCAATGCTCAATCCCTATATTTTTGACTATATACATATAGCCAGGTTATCTGGGATATCAGTAAAAACATCTACAAAAATGAAACTAAGCCAAGCTTTTACAAAAAAGTTGTTAGATGCTGGCCTATCTTCTCTGCAAGTAAGTATTGATTCTGCTAATAGCGAGATAGAGGATTTTTTAGTAGGCACAATAGGTGTGCTTCCCGAATTGGTGCAAACTGCTGAAAATGCCCTACATGTGGGAATTCCGCTTTCAGTTAGGTGTGTTATAACGAAATACAACGCTGATGAAATAGGTGATCTTTTAATATTCCTCCATGAGCGAGAAATGTTTAATGTCAGCTTTAGTTTTTGGGGAGAAAGTTGTGAAACCAAAGTTGGAAATTTGGGGGCCTCCATAGACCAAGTGCAACGCCTAAATAGTGTTATTGAAGAATTTCGCATTACGCATCCCAAAATGCAAATTCAATATAATTTCAGCTATTTAGATATTTTAACAGAGGAAAAATCGAATATAAATGCTAAAAATTATCTGAGAAGGCCTATTTGTATGGCTAGCGTTAACGGAATGAAAGTCCGTTCTGATGGAAAAGTTATGTTTTGTGACCAGGTTCAATATTGTGATGAACTTATTGTCGGCAATCTTCATACTGAAGGAATTCAGGAAGTATGGAAATCTTTAGAAATGATGAGATGGTTAAGTCCTTCAAGAGAGGGATTTCAAAAGACGTTGTGTTATTCGTGTGCAGATTTTGAACGTTGCTATAGACATAGGTGCCATAAGGATACAATTATAAAATACGGAACCCTTTTTGCTAGAAATGTATATTGTAATAAGGTGGCTAACAATGAACAGTAATATTAATACCATCTATCTAAAAAAAGAAGTAATCGTAGATGCTAAGCATGGGGTCATGTACAAAATGGTACTGCCATTCAAGGATTCAATGAGTGTTAGAGATTTTCGTATCTTAAGTAAAATGGCTGCTTTTTTGATGAGTTGTTTTCAAGGTGGTAATACAGTAAACAATGTGTATTTGATGCTCTCAAATGTTTTTAATTGCGATATTCTTAAAGCGCAATCAGCTGTTGCCGCCTTTACCAGAAAGTTTCAAGATTGTCTTTCTACTGATGCCAAAGATAGAGATCGCGATGAAAGAGCTGAGCAATGGGTTAAAGATTGTGTCCTTCCCAGACTTGATTACAAAAATGGTCGCTTTGAAATTCCTTTGGCTATCACGTGCATATTAACAGAAGCGTGTGACAAAAAGTGCAAGTACTGTTTCTATGATGCTGGTGGAGAAAATGCTTACACTCGGACTCTAAATCGAGAATTGGTTCATAAACTTATTGACGAAGCAGCTGATTTAGGCATCCAAACTATAACGTTTACTGGCGGGGAACCAATGCTATACAGAGATTTATTAGAAGTGCTTCGCCATTGCCAAGAAAAAAATATTGAAACAATTTTGACCACTCGAGGAGGCCCTAATCCTAAAATGGCAGAAAAATTGGCTAGCGTTGGTCTTTCGCAAGCCACAGTTGGATTGGATGCTGCAACTGAAGAAACAGCGGAGAAATTATCAGCTACTCCTAATATAGTTGCAAATACGTCTGAATTTATAAGAATTTTAGTTGAATCAAAAATCAGAGTCAAAGTTTTGTACATAGTTTCAAAAATTAATTATTCAGAAATTTTGCAAATGGTGGCTTTATGCCTTGATCTAGGAGTTAATACACTCGTTTTTAGAGAATGTGCTGAAAGTTTCGGAAGAAATGATGAAAATATTTTATTAACAGAGAAAGAACGAAACGAAATTGAAACATGTTTGTCCGGCCTTCATACTCCAACGATGGATATTCATTTTACTAAACGTATAATGAATATGGATACGCCTACTGTCTACCCGACAACATGTCGAATGGGAAAACATGTAATGACTGTGAGATACGATGGAAAGGTCATTATGTGTGATACAATTATTCATGATGATCGGCTTATAGTTGGTGATTTAAACACTCAAACAATTTATGATGTCTGGCACTCTGAAGCAATGATGAAATTCATAAATCCAGAAAGAAGTGAATTTTCGGGAACAATATGTGCGAAATGCGCTAATTTTGATCATTGCAGTAAGCCCCAATGTGTATATGCAAGTATATTAGCAAATGGTAGGTTAAGAAGTGCTTTGACCCAATGTGAAAATGGACAAAGTCCCATTTATTTGACGGAGGAATTAGATGTCTGAGTATTATACCAAACAAGGATATCATATCACACATATTCCAACTGTTGCAGACCTTAGTTATGTTTCCTGCTTCTTTACAAGTCATTCCAACTCTTGTAGATCCCTTGCAATTATGCATATCTCTGAACATATATTGATTAATATTTTCAGAAGTTTGATAAATTCAGATAATGACGCCACGGTAACCTATCAGTATGCAGGAGCGTACACGACAAAAGAATATATATCTATTTATACATACGATTTTAGTCACATTTATACGACCATACGTGTGATGGCTAAGTTTTTGAATATGATTGCAAGCGATACTATCTCGAAAGCTTTAATTGAATATTATATGCGGCATGAGATTAAAAACATCCAGAATGAACTTTTAAAAAAGAAACCTGTAGTTTCCAATAAGATCGAACAAGTTCTCTACAATTCGTATTATGTATTTAATAATGATGATATTAATACTATAACGGCAGAAGAAATTCTACACTATATACGGCATCTAAATTTGCAAGTAGATATCGTTATTGTAGGAAAGTTAAACCCTGAAAATTTGTGCCTATTTGATCATTTGTATGCTACATCGGATGAAGCACCAATCCCAGTTGTTTCCGCCTCTAGTCCCATAGAGCCGGATAATTTACATCCATTTCAAATAGCTATACGTTTACCAAAGGTATGTAACACATCAGATCATTTATTAGCACAAGCTTTTCAGTTCTATTTTCGTGATAAGTTAAAGGAGCAACCGTGTTTTTGTGATTTATCAATTTCGCTGAAAGTATTGCAACAGGGGGAAGCATATGTTTATGGCGAAGGAAAGAGTCAGGATCCCGTCTGTAGAATTGATGAAAGTTGCGTTATGCTTTGGATCGAGAATATTAACATTTTTGAATTCAAAAAAACATATGAAGAAGCTCGTTATAGAATGCTTTTAACACTGGATCACTCAGATGTTCAGGCTATGTGGGCTTATAAGTCTTATTGCTTTTCTGGTGTATCCTCAACCAGGGAAGATATTGCACACCATAAATTACATCAAGAAGAAATCCGAGAATACACAAAGCGCCTTCAAAAAGGAATAAAGGTAATTTTTTATGGGTTGTAATGATTTTTCCCTTGAGACAATACCGCATCTTACAGCAGAGTTACAAATAAAAGATGGAGAGGGATTTTTGCTTGTTATCGGCCAAGGATATACCGATAAAATTAAAATTCCCCCAGTTATCTTTTTGATATTGTCGTTAATTGATGGCACGAAGACTGTAGCGCAAATTAAAGAAGCGATTGAGAAGATTTTTGAAATTTCTTCTGATAAAGCAGAGGAACAATTTCTAAAGTTGACTCGTGCATTTAATGACTATATTGTATATAGTAGTACTTTTAGTGAAAAAGCCCACCAAGAATTCCCATATAAGGAGAAGCCTTGTGATTTAACTAATCTAAAGGGAAAAATATCATATCGGTTTAGAGAAGAGTTCCCTTCCGAAATTGCTTTTATCATTACAAGAAAGTGCGGGTTGGAGTGCCGTTACTGTTTCATGGGAACAAGTATAGAACCAGAGAGTTACTTGGACTTAGATATATGGCAGAAAGTAGTTTTAGAGGCAACTAATATGGGATGTCATGACGTGTTTATTTCAGGTGGAGAACCTTTTTTAGTGCCAAATTTGTGTGAATATATTTTTATTGCGGCTCGCAGTGGCTGCAACGTCGGAGTATCAACAAAATGCCGACTTTCCCAAGATACCATTAATCGATTGAAAAGTAGTGGCCTGAAAAAGTTACAAGTCAGTTTAGACTCTCCTAATAAGGAAACGAACGATTTTTTAACTGGTAGAGAAGGAACATACAATGGTATTTTAGTTACCGTGCACAATGCGGTTTTAGGCAAAATACCCGTTGAGTGTAGAACAGTTATAACGAAATATAATATAAAAGAAATACCTGACATCTTGCCCCTAATGGATCAAATTGGAGTTTCTCAGATTACGTTTAATCATTATGCTGCCTCTTGCGGCAGGTATGATTCATTACTCATTCCAGAGCTTGAAGATATTGAGAAGTTAGATGCTTGGATGTTACATAACAGTAGTAATTATCAGGTGAAAGTCCAATATACTTACGGTAGAACACGATGGATTAGACAATCTGCTCACTACTTGGCGCTAGCAAGGCCTTATTGCGGAGCCATGCGTGATGCAATAGTATTACGTGAAGACGGAAATATAATGTTTTGCAATATGTTAGTAAATGATGATCGTTTTATTGTTGGTAATGTTTACCAAAATGGAATTGCTGAAATATGGAATTCAGATAAAACGCAAGCTTTGTTAGGTCCAGACAGAGCTTTATTTGAAGGTACAGCCTGTCAAGCTTGTGGGCATTTTGATAAGTGCATGGAGAGCAGATGTTACCTTAGAACACTTTTGGCCACTGGAAAAATATATGATGTTGACCCGTGGTGTATTCATGGGAAGCATGATAGATCGTTGATTTTATAATAGGGTGAAAGGGAGATGTTGACATGGACCGGTCTGAATTTGTCACTCTGCGTCCAGTGCATGCTGAAATGAAATGCAGTATGTTTGCTGTAAAAAATAAATACATCTGTATTAAGTATAGTCCTACACTTAATGAACAAGAAATATTTTCTGCTGAGTTTATAAGGCTATTCAAAACAGCCCATATAAAATCTCCAGACTATTCACTAATATTATTACATGATAGCGGACTTATTTCCAATGCTGAGTGTGAAAAAGATGACTTTATATCCGTGAACGACGCAAATTATTTGCCGGATATAAAAAACCGATATTTTTTGTTAAACGAGTGTACTGTAACTGAACTTTACTATCCTTCTCGATGCTTGTTGATTGAAAAAGAAAAAGAAGCTTATATTATCTCGGGAAATGAAAAAAAGCTTTCCTATCATGCGCGGCAGGTTCTTAAGCGTTTTGTCCGTTCTATTTTTCATGAACAAGGCTTTTATTCTTTACATGCGGCAGCTATTGTGGAACAAGGAAAAGCATTTTTGTTCCCAGGAAAAACTCACAGTGGAAAAAGCACCATTCTCTTAAACATGTCGGCTGTTGGTTTCGTTCCAATGAACGATGATATTGTTTTCCTTAAAAAGCAGGCGAATGGAGCTATTCAAGTTGAGTCTGTTCCATTGTTAATACAAGTTCGAAAAAACTCTGACACTGTTCTTATGCCCGAGGTAAAAGACTTTCCATTCGGCATAACAACAATAGATCCATACACAAATACATCCTGTGCTATGGAAGCAGAATTGTCATGTGTTATTTTTCCAACAATCGTAACAGAAACAACTTTGATTCAAGAAATTGACCAGAATATTGCTAAAAAGCTCTTATTTGCAACATTTAACGCTCATGGAAGAATCGAGATTTCGGAAGAATTTGCTAAACTTTTTTACACTCTCCTTTCCGCAGATATGTACTCCCTTGAAATGGGAAACAACTGGAATTTTCTTATAAATTGGATACATAATGTTGCGAACAAGGATGATAAAAATTAAGAAACCTAGACCGGCCTGTAGTGTTAATAGGATACGGATTTGTGCCACCTGAACCTGAACAATAGGAGGGAGAGCAATGTACAGGAACATCTGCAAAAGTGCCAATATCGGTTGGAAGGAGGTCACTCTGACAGTGGTGCTGAAAATCGGCGTTATATCTGCCGCACTGCTTTCGGCACAACTCATCGGAAGGGTATTGGGGGCGATTCAGGAGGAGGAATCCATATCGGCAGGAGAACTAATTCTACTGGTAGTCGCGGTTCTGGGCGAGTTGTTCTTCACTCTTGCGAACACCCGGTTTTTTGGTCTTCAAACTCAGAAGGCGACCAATAATCTCTGCGAAAGAGCCAACGTTACCATTACCGGAGCTAACTACCAGCTTCTCACCCAAATCAGTGACGGCGATCTCTACCAGCGAGCCACTGAGGACAGCAAGCGGACAGCCAACTTCCTCTATCAATCTTCCGTGGGTCTCTTGTCCTCCGGCCTGACCTTCGGCGTCGGTCTGGTCTATCTAGCGCTGGTCAAGTGGTACCTGGCTCCCATATACGGAGCGATGTGGCTTTGCATCTTTGCTTTACAATTCTGGTTAAGCAAGTCTGCTGACACTGCTATGTCCGAGGTTTTTGCCAAAAATGCTGAAATAGGAGAGCAGTTCCGAGGACTTTACAGCCGAATAGGCCTGATCCGTTCTTATAACTACGAAACCCAAGCCCAGAAAAAACTGGAAGATGGTACTAAAGGCTATGTCGCCGCAACCAGAAACGTTTGGGCTAAGCGGAGTCTGTTGACCCTTCCCATGAGTATCCTCGCTTTCTTGCCGGTTTTCGTGATGTTTGTCATTTCCTCATACCTGACAGGCGTCGGCCAGATCACCGTAGCAGAGTTGGTTTCGGTCACCGTTTTGCTGGTCACCGTTGACTCCGGCATGAGTCAGATGCCGACCCTTTTCCTGGATTGGCGATCCAACAGAGCTTCTGCCAAACGTTATCTGGAGCTGGTCCTCCTTCCTCTGGAAACTCTTTCGGATACCCCAGAGAAACCCGGCAGAACCGGAGAAATTTCCCTTCAGAATGTTTCTCTTTCCTATGGGGATCAGCCTGTTCTCCGCAACGTTTCCCTGAAAATCCAGTCTGGAGAAAAGGTAGCTGTGGTAGGTCGATCCGGTTCAGGAAAATCCACTCTGATCAAGCTGATGGCAGGACTTCTGGTTCCCGATGAAGGAGAAGTCACCGTTTCGGGAAAGCGGCCGGATACAGAATTGGAGGTTCGCCAGGAACTAAGTTGCGCTTTCCAGCAGGGTGGCCCTCTTTTTCAGAGATCTGTCGCCGAAAACGTGAGTTACGGTCGGGAAAATGCAACTCCGGCTCAATTACAAAAAGCTTTCCGTAGCGCCGTCGTGGATTTTGTCTCCGACGAGACGGGAAACCGAAAGGCTTCCGAGCTTTCCGGTGGCCAGCAGCGTCGGGTGGAAATTGCCAGAGCCCTTCTGAAAGGTGGAGAAATTTTCCTTTTCGACGAGATCACCTCAGAATTGGACACTGACACCACCAATCGGCTTCTCGCTGGCCTGGCTGAAGAGACCGTTGGAAAAACCGTGGTTTTTGTTTCCCACGACTGGGCGGAAATCCAACAAGCTGAGAGGATACTGGTTGTGGATCAAGGTCAGATCGTCCAGGACGGAAAGACGGAGGCTCTTCTCCAGTCCGAGGGACTTTTCCGAACACTCTTTCTTAGTGAGGTGACCCACCATGAGTGAAAAAAAGAAACAGCCTTTCAGGGAATCCTTCACAATCATGAGACGAATCGGCGCCTTTCTCGTCCCCCAATTGGCTCTATACGTCCCAGCCCTTCTTATTTGGACCTCTCAAGATTTTGTTATGCCCTATTTTCTCGCAAAGCTTCAGGAGAGTTTGACTGAATTCGCATTAGGCGCCAGTGCCAATAGCTTTTTGTATATCGTTCTGGGGTATGTTCTGGCCTTTTCAATTTATCTTGCAATTTTCTGCGTTACCGCTTATCTGGTTATGGTCATTCAGGAGCAGTCCAAATGCCGTCTCTGGAACCGGTGCTTTCAAAAGCTTCTGCACGCTAAAAAAACCATGAAAACAGATGATGCCGTTATTCGTTTCTCCAACGATGTAACGACGGCAGCTATTTCCACCTACGGCACCATTTCCAGCCTGCTTCAGAGTCTTATCGCCCTGATAGGAAGTCTGGTGATAGTTTTGCAGGTTCATTGGCTTTTGGGACTGACAGCTGTGCTCATTGGCCTTTTGAATGTTTGGATCAAGCGACATTTTGTGGGAAAATTACGTGCCGTCGGCCAGGAACTTCGAGAAGCCGAAGTGAGTGCCCAGTCGGAAATCACCGACAATATCGCCAATAAAATTGCCGTCCGTCTCTTTTTGCTGGCTGGCCGCCGCGGAGGGGAGCTTAGCCAAAAATTGGAGAGCATCACTCTGACCAACCGAAAAAAAGTCTCACTAGACACCCGATTTTCCTGTCTCACCTACTGCCGCAAGTGGATGACCTACGGCGGTATCTGCCTGATGGGAGGCTTGTTGATCTACCGCGGCCAACTTACTCTACCCGCTCTGATTCTGGCGCTGGGAGTATTGCCCCAAGTCGTCATAAAAATTGGCTTTCTCATCGACATAGTTGCCATGTATCAGGCTTCCCTGCCTGCCTGCAACCGGGTCATTGAGATACTGGACATGGAAGAAGAGGTAACCGGTACGCCTCTGCCGGAAACCTCTCCCCAGATTCTCACCTTTGCTCATGTTACCTTTCGCTATCCCGGCGGAGTTCAGGATGTTCTCCAGGATGTAAGTTTCACCCTCCACAAGGGAGAAAAGGTAGCTTTGGTGGGTAGCTCCGGCAACGGAAAATCCACTCTCCTGAAGCTGGCTGCGGGCGTGTTGCGCCCTGACAGCGGAAGAATTTCCATAGACAGCATCCCCCTGGAGGAGGCAGATCCCCGCCAGTGGCGGCGTTGCTTCGGTTATGTAGATCAGTCCGCTGATTTGCTGCCGGGAACAGTTCGTGAAAACGTGGGTATGGGCAAAGAGAATGCCTCTGATCATGAAATTGAGAGAGCCTTGTCAGAGGCAGGAATTGCCGATTTCGTTTCAGACCGGAGTCTTGGCCTGGACACGCCCGTTGAAGGTGGGGATGCCGCTCTTTCCGGGGGTCAGAAGCAACGAACTGCCCTTGCTAGGGCGCTGCTGCGCCGAGAGAAGATTCTCTGTCTGGATGAGATCACCTCCGCCCAAGACACCAGTCTCCGGAAGGAAATGGCAGCGCTTCTTTTCCAGAAAGATCTGACCGTCTTGGCTGCCACCAACGACCCCACTTTCGCCCGGAATTTCGACCGGATTCTCACCCTAGAAAATGGACTCCTGCGGTAAAGGAAGAAGGAAACGCTACTTGATCGGATGACAGTATTTTGAACAGTTTTTTATGGATTGTTTTAAACACTGTTGTCCTTTTTATTCCATATTTAGGGCTGCCTTTCCAAATTTGCGGTCAGCAATTAGATGGCCGCATTTTTTCTATTTTGAAGTTTTGCTGCTGTGTTGGCAACAGGTACCTATTTCATGATAGCCAGACACGTCGGGGGACACTAGTGTCGTTTGCTTACAAACAAGATCAATGCCTGTGCGTTGCTGCCAACTTTTTACGGGACGCCCTGCGGAATAGAGTACCTTTTTCATACGGTAATTTTTTATTAAAATCATACATTATAACACTTCCTTACTTTGTAATAAAGATAAAGTCTTTTCACTATTCCCGAAAAATCGCATAAAAGTTACACTGTTTTATGCAACTTGAGAATAATATTTACAATTCATTCATACCTTAACAGATAAAATCCATCACAAAAAGGAAAACGGGGCCTCCAGCCTGAAAAATCAGGCGGAAGCCCCGCATCTGCTTGTGAAAGTCCCTTGTTTTTCCATTTTATGGAAAAG
>JABLTR010005185.1_pt1 | contig 12413 bp, 5 predicted proteins | sample 7160071 | NCBI WGS metagenome assembly JABLTR01 (sample SAMN14651230, study PRJNA627086) | human gut metagenome | isolation source: feces | host: Homo sapiens
ATATAAGAGTAAGGCAAAAAATGAAAAAAGAAAACCTTCAAATTTAACCTGGATAAGACTGGATAATGCGGCGAAAATATATCCGGCAATAAGGCGGCTTAATTTTGCGGCTATGTTCAGAGTATCGGTATTATTAAATGAGCCGGTTGATATGGAGCTGCTTGATAAGGCTTTACAGGATATTTTACCAAGATTTCCACATTTTAAAATGACAATGAAAACAGGCGTGTTCTGGTATTATCTTGATACAATAGATAAGACACCGCATGTAACGCCTGATGCTGCCAGCCCATGTAAAAGAATTCATAAAAAAGAGGATAATAATTTCCTGTTTAGAGTGCGGTGCTTTAATCGAAGAATTGCATTGGAAGTATTTCATGTATTAACCGATGGCACAGGAGCGCTGATATTTTTAAAAACGCTTACCGCGCGCTATATCACATTAAAATATGGAGTAAGTATAACCCCAGGAAACGGTGTACTGGATATAAACGAACAGGCAAGCGAAACTGAAATGGAAGACGCTTATTCTAAATACGCGCGGTTTGAAGCAACCGATACACGCAGGGAAGATAAAGCATATCAGGTAAAAGGTACAAAAGAACCGGATGGCCATCTTAATATAACAACAGGAATAATAAGCGCAGACAGAATATTACAGGAAGCTAAAAAATATAAAGCTAGTCTTACTGAATTTGTAGCCGGTATATTTATAAAAGCTATGCTTGATTATCAAAAAGCTGAACGGCATTATAAAAATTATCCTGTAAAATTATGTATACCGGTAAATCTGCGAAAATTTTATCCATCCGATTCATTAAGAAATTTTGCGCATTATGTTAATATAGGTATAGATCCGCGGTATGGAGACTTTTCATTAGAAGAAATAATAGAACAGCTTCATCATCAGATGAGGCTGAAACTAGGTGAAAAATTTATAAATGCTGCAATAGGACAGAATGTTTCAGATGAACGTAAGATGCTTATACGTCCGGTACCGCTTTTTATAAAAAATATTGTTATGGATACTGTATATCAATTTGTAGGCGAAAGCCGTACATCTTCTACAATATCTAATTTAGGCAATACTGATGTTCCTCAAGAAATGAAGCCATATATTGATAGATTTGATTTTATTATAGGCGGCACTCGGCTTAATGCCCACAAATGTACGATAATAAGCTATAATAATGTAATGACAATAAATTTTAGCCGGATGATAAAGGAACCGTTTATTGAAAGGGCGTTTTTCCGGCAGTTGATAAAAATGAGTATACCGGCGACAATAGAAAGCAATCAGTGATAGTATGGAGAAAAGCAGTGTAATAAAGGAATAGGCATAACGTCTTGGCTTTAAAGGGTATTTTTCCGGCAGTTGATAAAAATGGGGATACCGGTGACAATAGAAAGCAATCAGTGATAGTATAGAGAGAAAATAGCATAATAAAGGAATAGGCATAACGTCTTGAATTTAAAGGGCGTTTTTCCGGCAGCTGATAAAAATGGGGATACCGTCGACAATAGAAAGCAACCAGTGATAGTATGGAGAGAAAATAGTATAAAAAAGGAGATAGACTCAATATTTTAAACTTAAAAACTGTGATATTAAATAAAATCCGGGGAGAATTAAATTTATCCCGGATTTTATATTGATAAAAAATTTACATAAATAATATGGAGGAAATATGCAATTCCCTTATTTTAAAATTTCGGATAGGATAAAAACTTTATCAGAAAAAGCTGAACAATTAATTAAACCAGCATTTGATAGGATTAATGAAATAACAGAATATAACCAGCAAAAGGTTTTAGCAGCATTTATAAAAAATAATGTCAGTGAAAGCCATTTTACAGCTACTACTGGATATGGTTATGGAGACAGAGGCAGAGATACGTTGGATAAAGTATTAGCTGATATTATGGGAGCTGAGGATGCTCTTATAAGACACAGCTTTTTGTCCGGTACCCATACTTTATCAGTAGCTTTATTTGGAGTACTGCGTCCAGGCGATATAATGTTATCGGTAACCGGCAAGCCGTATGACACCTTAGAAGAAGTAATCGGAATAAGAGGAGAAGGTAAAGGCTCGCTCAAAGATTTTGGGATAGGATACCGTCAGGTTGAATTAAAAGATGGCCGTCCGGATTTAGATGAAATAGAAAAACAGGCTGCGGATAAAAATATAAGGATGGTATATATACAGCGTTCAAGAGGATATACATTAAGGCCGTCGCTTAGTATAAACGATATAGAACAGATAATACATAGGGCAAAAAAAGTTAATCCTAATTGTATTGTTATGGTGGATAATTGTTACGGCGAATTTGTTGAAACAAAAGAACCAACTCAAATAGGCGCTGATTTAATAGCAGGTTCGCTTATAAAAAATCCAGGCGGAGGTATTGCTCCAACCGGAGGATATATAGCAGGCAATGCTGATTTAATAGAGCTATGTTCATATAGAATGTCAACTGCCGGTACAGGACGGGAAATAGGCTGTTCATTAGGACATAACCGTGAATTATATATGGGGTTATTTAATGCGCCGCATGTAACAGGTGAGGCACTTAAAACAGCAGTATTTTGTTCAGCTCTTATGCAGCAGTTAGGATATGAAGTAACGCCTGAACCATTAGAAAACCGTGCGGATATCATACAGGCATTATGCCTAAGAGAACCAAAAGCTTTAATAGCATTTTGCCAGGGTATGCAAAAAGGCGCGCCGGTTGATTCTTTTGTTGTACCTGAGCCATGGGATATGCCAGGCTATGACAGCAAGGTTATTATGGCGGCAGGTGCGTTTACATTAGGCGCTTCCATTGAATTATCAGCTGACGCTCCTTTACGCGAACCATATGCTGTATGGATGCAGGGAGGGTTAAATTATCATAGCGGTAAAATGGGTGTTATGCTTGCAGCTCAAACATTACTTGATAAGCTAAATGAACAATAAGAAATCGCCGTCCGCCTTGAAAAGGCGGGCCAGAGCTAATATTATTAGCTCTGGCGCAGCTGTAAGCTGCACGGCGATTTCTTTGAGCTGGGATTGAAATTTTTGCAAAAGTATATTACTCTAAATTAAACAATATAAAAAATAAAAGTAAAAATATATAGTATAAACATCTCTGGTTACGTTACTGTAAAAAGGGGCGCCTGCGAGCAACCATATAAAATATGGCTGCGAATTGCAAAATAATTTTCAATAAAATTACTGAAAGAATTTAAAAAAATATCTGTTTATAAATACTCATATTAAGTTACTTTAATACTAAATTATTTTGCTTTTAGCGCATCCAAAGGATGCGCTGCGCAGGCGGCCACGTAAGCAGTATTTTTTACGTTATCTTTTGCTTTTTATTTAAGTTTTATTGTTTATTCTTTTGTTTTGATTGATTTAAATTATGTTAGCAAGTGTTATTTATAAATATTCAAAAAAATTATTTAATACAAAATGGAAAATATAAAAAAATGATGCTTGTAATATATTAAAAGAATAATATATAATGCATAAAATAATGGTTTGACGCAATTATGACGCATTAAATTAAAGACATCATTATTTTCTAAAATAAAATTATATAGTTTATTATATTTTATGTTTATGTATTAATACAATCTTGCATTAATAAAAATGATAAATTTATACTAATTATTTATCCTATTATAATTTATTTTTTATAGCTTAGACTAATTTAATCTGAATTATGCAAAAGAAAATGACAATATATAAAAGCAAAATATTTATAATTATAAATATTTTGCATGTGCTGCGGGACAGTATGGGGGGCGCCTGCGTGCAACCATATGAAATATGGTTGCCAAATGCAAAATAATTTGCTAAATAAAGATGATGTGTGTTTAAGGAAATATTTGCTTCTCTTTTTAACTCAGCCTGAATATTTAAGAAATTATTTTGCTTTTAGCGCATCCAAAGGATGCGCTGCGCAGGCGCCCCCTTTTATGCGATGCTTTTTAGTTTTATATATTATTATCACGTTGTTTTTGAATATTTTTTGTTCTGTATTATTTAAATTACCTTTGTTTATATAAAAATATAATTATAATAATTATCACAAATTGTATAATAAAGTCTTTACAATGATAAAAAGATGTGATATCATAAATCTAATTTGTATATTATAAAAATGCTGTGATGGGGATAAACAATCGCATAAACCTTGTTTTAAGAGATCTGCCGGTTGGTGTAAGGCAGAACAGGAAGCATATTGGAACTCACCCCGGAGCATCCGGCCTAACGGTTTTGGCATTATATTATTGTTTAAAAGCCTGCAAATAATTTTTACTTTGCTTTTTATAACAAAATATATGGAAAAATAAAGCCTAATAAGCCTGGACGGGCATTTCCACCGTTATCAGGGAACAGTGTTAATATTTTTTGACGCTGTAATTTGAGCGGATATTTTTTGTAAATATCAAAAAGAGTGGTACCGCGGAATGCTTTTAACGCTTTCGTCTCTTGCATTGGTTTAATGTTTATGAGATGGTTAGCGTTTTTTTATTATACTAAAATAATAAATATTTAGGGAGGAATTTTTAATATGAAATTATCCTTTTCAACATTGGGTTGTCCAGATTTTGATTGGGCGGATATATTTTCAATGGCAAAAGACTTTGGTTTTGACGGTATAGAAATAAGAGGCCTTGGCGATGATATATTTGCTGTAAAAGCTAAACCATTTTTAAAAGAAAATCTTCCTGCAACTATAGAACAGCTTAAAAAAGGCAGAATAGAAATACCATGCTTATCTACCGGCTGTGCTTTAAAATTTGCTGATAAAGCGGATGAAACTCATAATGAAATTATTCAATATATAGATTTAGCAAATAAATTAGGTACGCCGTATATCCGTATACTTGCCGATCTAACAGCTGAACCTCAAGGCGAAGTGGATGATAATGTTGTTATTAAAGCATTAAAACGCCTTATTCCATATGCAGAAGAAAAAAATGTAACATTGCTTGTAGAAACAAACGGCGTTTATACAGATACAGCCCGTCTTCGCGACGTATTAAATCAAATTGAAAGCGATAATATCGGCGCGTTATGGGATATACATCATCCATATCGCTTTGCCGGCGAATCCCCTGAACAGACTGTACAAAATCTTGGCGCTTATATAAAATATGCTCATATTAAAGATTCTATAATGAAAAATGGCAAAGTTATTTATAAAATGATGGGTGAAGGCGATCTTCCTATGGACGCTATCATCCGTGCATTTAAATCAATAAATTATGAAGGATATGTATCTCTTGAATGGTTAAAACGCTATGCTCCAGATTTAAGCGATCCAGGAATTGTATTCCCGCATTATGCTCATTTTATGAGCCAATATATGGATAAGCCTATAAAAAATCAAGGGTTATATGATAATAACGCCGGTACAGGTAAATATGTATGGCCAAAAGAAACGCTTATTGATTATACCTTCCCGCAGGTACTTGACCGTATGGTAGAAGAATTCCCGGAACAATATGCTTTTAGATATACTACGCTTGATTATACCCGTACATATTCTGAATTTAGAGATGATGTAGATACATTTGCAAGATCACTTATTGCTATGGGCGTAAAACCAGGCGATCATGTTGCTATATGGGCAACAAATGTACCGCAATGGTTTATCACATTTTGGGCTGCTACAAAAATCGGCGCTGTATTAGTAACAGTAAATACAGCTTATAAAATACATGAAGCTGAATATCTTTTAAGGCAATCGGATACACATACGCTTGTTATGATAGATGGATATAAAGATTCCGATTATGTCTCAATTATGAAAGAATTATGCCCTGAATTAGAAACAGCTCCAAAAGGTAAACCATTGCATCTTAAGAGATTACCGTTTTTACGCAATATTATAACGGTTGATTCAAAACAAAAGGGCTGTTATACTTGGGATGAAGCTATAGATTTAGCAGATAAAGTACCGGTTGAAGAAGTATATCGCCGTGCAGCATCTATCAATAAACATGACGTATGTAATATGCAGTACACTTCCGGTACAACAGGATTCCCAAAAGGCGTTATGCTTACTCATTATAATGTCGTAAATAATGGTAAAGCCATCGGTGACTGTATGGATTTATCTACAGCTGACAGGCTTATGATACAAGTACCTATGTTCCATTGTTTTGGTATGGTTCTTGCTATGACAGCTGCCATGACTCATGGTACAACTATGTCGCCTATTCCGGCATTTTCACCGAAAAAGGGCCTTGATTGTATTAATAAAGAAAAAATTACCGCATTCCATGGCGTACCTACCATGTTTATAGCAATGCTTAATCATGAAGATTTTGATAAAACTGATTTTAGTTATATGCGTACAGGCATAATGGCAGGAAGCCCATGCCCGGTAAAAGTAATGCGCGATGTTATCGACAAAATGCATATGACTGAAATTTGTATAACATACGGACAAACGGAAGCTTCCCCTGGATGTACCATGAGTAAAACTACCGATTCTTTGGAAGATAGAGTTAATACAGTTGGCGGAGCTATGTTTGGCGTTGAATGTAAAATAGTTGATCCAGAAACAAATGAAGAATTACCTGTTAATGTAGACGGAGAATTTGTTGCAAGAGGTTATAATATCATGAAAGGATATTATAAGATGCCGGAAGCTACAAAAGCAGCTATTGATGAAGATGGCTGGCTGCATACAGGCGACCTTGCACGTAAAGATGAAAATGGAAATTATAAAATTACTGGACGTATTAAAGATATGATAATACGCGGCGGTGAAAATATATATCCAAAAGAAATTGAAGATTTTATATATACAAATCCAAAGGTTTCAGATGTACAGGTTATCGGCGTACCAGATAAACAATATGGCGAAGAGATTATGGCATGTGTTATACTTAAAGAAGGCGAACAGATGACAGAACAGGAATTAAAAGATTTTGTTATGTCTCATATGGCAAAGCATAAAACCCCGCGTTATGTCGATTTTGTCGATGCCTTCCCTATGAATGCTGCTGGTAAAATTCTTAAATATAAGATGCGTGAAGAAGCTGTTAAAAAATTGAATCTCCAGGCAGCCCGCGATATCGAAACCGCCTAGCGCGGAAGCCGCGCAGCAAAACGAGGTGTGCAGTTAGGCAAGAATAACAATCCCATCACCCGGTAGGAACAAAATTGCTAGGCTTTGTCCGCGTGGGAATAGGATATTATTTAGCAATAATCACCCTCGTGACATTGGAGCGGCACTATGCCGCTGCGCTAGGAACTAAGATGTTGCTTTAACAATAATCATCCCGCGATATTGGAGAGGTACATTGCCGCCCGGAGCAGAACGGGATGTAAAACCATGAAATAGTATTGACTCTATTGCTTAGAATTGATAAAATAAAGTAGGTTTTTATGAAAATAATTTTTTTACTCTATGTTGCCGTTAATGGGCAGCAAAGTCTTTATATTAAAACAACAGCTAATGAAAAAATGCGTTAAAATTGCAGGGATTTGATTGAATAGGAATTACCTTTAATCCATGTTAAAGTATTATTGCATATGTCGTATACCTGATAGAAGAGTATTGATATACTAAAATAAATTTAAATACTATTATATAAATAGTATCATTATGTATTAGCTAAGATAATTTAAATCACGCAAGACATAATAATAAATCTAGCATAAAAAGTAACAGATAATGTAAAAGTACCATTTATGGGGGCGCCTGCGCAGCGCATCCTTTGGATGCGCTTTACGCAAAATAATTTTTAAATATTCAGGCTGAATTAATAAGAAAAACTAGTATTATCTTAAATACTCATCATCTTTATATGGAGAATTATTTTGCATTTGGCAGCCATATTTCATGGCTGCACGCAGGCGCCCCCTTTTTACGGTAGCTTTGTTGGGAATGTTTTATACAATATAAACAATATTAAATCTGTCATACTATATTTTATTTTTATTATAGTTTTTTATCTAATGTGTAATTTAGATTAATATAGCATTCCCTATAATTTAGCGGCGTTATATTATTTAGACAACTCCTTACACCACACAATATAAACAAAATAGCGTTACAGGTATTATTTAATCCTGCAGCGCTATTTTGTTTTTTATTTATTCTATTTAACTTAATCTAAAATATAGCCAAATTATTTTATCTTTAGAGTAAAACATACCCATCCGCCTTCTTCATTACGTGAGACAATATCTAATCCATTTTCATAAAATGCTGTAGTAACATCATCTTCACGAATATCTACAATTCCGGATACAATAAATAATGAACCAGCATGCATATATTGTTTTATATCTTTACATAATCTTATAATTATATCAGCTACTATATTAGCAACAATAATATCATATTGTCCGGAAATTTTATCAGTAAGATCACCCTGTATCATATTATACTCAGGGTATAAAAGATTATTTATTTTACCATTCTCAATAGCAGTTTTAACAGCTAACGCATCAATATCCACACCTGTAGCAGATTTAGCGCCTAATAAAAGCGAAGCTATGGAAAGAATACCGCTTCCGCAGCCAACATCTAATATATTCATACCTGGATTAATAACCTTTTCCAATTGTTCAAGACATAATTTTGTGGTATTATGCCCGCCTGTACCAAAAGCTAAACCTGGGTCAATATGCAGCATAAGCCTATCAGTTTTTTCATCATCAAGCCAGGTTGGTTGGATTAATAATTTATCGCCTATAGGCAAGGGTTTAAAATATTTTTTCCAGTTATTTGCCCAATCCTCCATATTAACAGAATCAATTTTAATTTCATAAGGTATACTTTCCGACATAAACCGTTCTTTTAAAAATGATACAGCTTCCATAGGGTTTTCTTCAGGGCTTATATAAATATGAATCCATGCTTTAGTACGGTCTTTATTAAGTAATTGTTCATCAATAAGGTCAATATGAGCAATTTCCATAGCGCCTTCTTCTAAATCAGAATAATCTTCTATATATATACCGTATGGTACGGTCATATTAGCAATATCTCCCGCAACATCAATATATTCAACAGGCACCGTTACTTTTATCTCCGTCCAATTTTTATTATCCATTTTTAAATATTTCATACCTTTCTTATTGAATTATTTATATTTAATTTTTAGGATATCATATATAGTCATAAGTTTTTATTATATATTTAAAAGCAAAGCTGATTAAAGATTGAATTGATATAATAATTTGTTTTATTTTAAGATGTTATATTATTATTCTATTATCCTATGCAGCATAAAGTGTATCTTTATATTTAATAGGTTAAACATAAGGATAACTTATTTATTAATAGAAATACAAAATATCTATTGTATATATCAAAAGAACCTGGTATAAGGCCGGTAAAATGGGGTGCGCCCGCGCAGCGCATCTAAAAGATGCGCTTTTTGCAAAACGCTTTCTTTTATTATATTTTTAATAAAAACGCTAACATATATAATTTCGCAAAAAGAGCGTTTTGCATCTAGCAACCATATTACATATGGCTGCACGCGGGCGCCCCCTTTTTTACGGTAGCTTTGTTGGGAATGTTTTATATAATATAAATAATATTAAAGCTGACATACTATATTTTATTTTTATTATAGTTTTTAATTATAGTATTTAGCATATATTATTCAATATTATACCATTAGTCAATATAAATTACAAAGTAATAATTACATTGATTGCCTAATAGTAAAGATATGTGGTATTATAATAAATAAAGAGACTTATTTTGCTAAACAGAAGACTATTAATATTATATAAGGTTTACAATATACGAGGTAAAATTTTATGGAAAGCAATTTAAATAGGCATTATAAAAGCCTTGAACTTGATAAAATATTAAAATTATTAGCAGAACATTGTCCATGTGAAGAATGCGCTGAATTAGCTTTGGAAATTGAACCTGAACATTCTCTTATTTTAGCGCAAAAACTTATGCAGGAAACTACTGATGCTCATATGCTTATCGGTCGGTTTGGTACGCCCTCTTTTGCCGGAATGCATAGTATAAAAGGACAGCTTGCACGTGCTCAGGCAGGCGGTGCGCTGAATATGCGCGAATTATTAGAAATCGCAGGGGTATTAAGATGCATTCGTTCGCTTAACTCATGGAGAAGTAATTGTGAAGGAGTTAATACTTGTCTTGACGAACGCTTTTCATTTTTAATACCTAATAAATATTTAGAAAATACAATAACAACATCTATTGTATCAGAAGATGAAATGTCAGACAGCGCATCTGGTGACCTTGCGGATATACGCCGTAAAATGAGAGCAGCGTCAAGCAGGGTAAGAGAACAGCTTGATAAAATGGTACGCTCGCCTTCTTATCAAAAATATTTACAGGAGGCTATAGTAACTATACGGTCGGATAGATTTGTTGTACCGGTAAAAGCTGAACACCGCAATGAAGTGCCGGGCCTTGTACATGATACTTCAGCCAGCGGCGCTACAGTATTTATTGAACCTATGGGCGTTGTAGAAGCTAATAACCAAATAAAAATATTAAAATCAAAAGAAGCGGCTGAAATTGAAAGAATATTATTTGCTTTATCAGCTGAAGTCGCTTCATTTGCTGATACAATAAAACGTGGGTATGATATCATGCTGGAATTAGGGCTGATATTTGCAAAAGCACGCCTTGCTTATGATATGAAAGCTACAACGCCTATTATATCAGGTGATGGTGTGATAGATTTAAAAAAAGCGCGCCATCCGCTTATTGATCCGAAAAAAGTAGTTGCTACAGATATAATGTTAGGTGATAAATTTGATACTCTTGTTATAACAGGGCCTAATACAGGCGGTAAAACAGTAGCATTAAAAACACTCGGATTATTAACACTTATGGCTATGTGCGGGCTTATGCTTCCAGTATCGGATAATAGTAAAGTATCGGTATTTCAGGAGGTATTGGCTGATATTGGCGATGAACAATCTATTGAACAATCATTATCCACATTTTCTGCCCATATGACTAATATTATAAAAATAATAGATATAGCTGATAAAAACAGCCTTGTATTATTAGATGAATTAGGAGCGGGTACTGATCCTGTAGAAGGAGCAGCTCTTGCTATGGCAATATTGGAACATCTAAGGGCAAAAGGTACAAAAATTGCCGCCACTACTCATTATGCTGAACTTAAAGCATACGCATTGCAGACAGATGGCGTAGAAAACGGATCATGTGAATTTGACGTAGCAACTTTACGTCCAACTTACCGGCTGCTTATAGGAGTACCGGGAAGATCAAATGCATTTGCTATATCAGAGCGGTTAGGTTTATCTCATGAAGTGGTTGATAGGGCAAAAGAGTTATTATCAGGCGAAAGCTTACGGTTTGAAGATGTAGTGCAAAAATTGGAAGAAAGCCGCCAGCAGATGGAAAGCCGTACAGAACAGGCGGAAAGATTGCGTAAAGAAGCACAGATAAAATCACAGCAGGCACAACAGGCGGCGGAAAGAATAAAAAATGAATGTGATAGGGAAATAGAGAGGGCTAAAAACCAGGCAAGGATTATTATAGAACGTACAAGAGCCCAGGCTAATGCATTGCTTAATGAACTGGAAGAAATAAAAAAACAGAAAAACAGCGAGCAATTCGGACAATTAGCCTCAGCGGCAAAATCACAGCTTAGGTCGCGTATGGGTAAAATGGAGGATATAGCTGATCCTGTTGGCCAAAAAGAAGATAATTCCGGTTATAAATTACCAAGACCGCTTAAAAAAGGCGATGAAGTGCTTATATTTGATATTGATAAAAAGGCTACTGTTTTATCCGACCCTGATAAATCCGGACAGGTTGAGGTATTAGCAGGTATTATTAAAACAAGAGTGCCTATATCCAATCTTAGATTAATAAATAATAAACAGGATTATTCTGCTTTTACAGAGGATAATACAAAAAGAACACGTACCGTACCAATCCGCAAGACTGCTGAAAACAGCCTGCGTCTGGAAAAACGGTTAGGCCGTGCGGAACATTCTATTGATCTAAGAGGCAAAAACAGCGATGAAGCTTTACATGAATTGGATGCATTTTTGGACGCCGCTGTATTACAGGGATTACAGAATATTACTATAATCCATGGTAAAGGTACAGGCGTGCTGCGTAATGCTGTCACTCAATATTTAAGAAAGCATCCTTCTATAAAAAATTTCCGTTTAGGCCAATATGGCGAAGGAGAAACCGGCGTTACCATATGCGAATTAAAGTAAATAATATTTAAAAAATATAAAGCCGTAGGATAAAAAAATAATCCTGCGGCTTTTTGTATATAATTTATAATAATATAACATAAATTATATTATTACCTATATGTAATGTATTTATATTATATCTGTTTCTTATGTTTGCTTATTATATCAGCCGGCCAGGTTATACCATTGCAACAGCTATATTATCCTAAATCA
>JABLTR010044171.1_pt1 | contig 12398 bp, 13 predicted proteins | sample 7160071 | NCBI WGS metagenome assembly JABLTR01 (sample SAMN14651230, study PRJNA627086) | human gut metagenome | isolation source: feces | host: Homo sapiens
CCGGGTGGTGGCCCGGCAAACCGGACCCCAGGAGCCCGGGGGAGAGACCGTTTCCGGAGGAGGCGGCTGCAGATTTGAAGCAGAAGAGACGCCTGGCGGTGCTGCGGCTTGAGCTTGCGGCTGCCGCGAACAGTGAGAATTATGAAGAGGCTGCGAAGCTTCGGGATGATATCGCGGCAATAGAAAGGGAGGTGTGCCCGCATGAACATTAATTTAGAGAGATACAGCCAGAGGGCGCTCCAGATTTTCCAGGCTGCTCTGCAGTTTGCAGAATATATGGGACACGGATTTCTGGGGAGTGAGCATCTGCTCTGGGCTTTGTCAAAGGACAAGGGCAGTGTGGGGAAAATTCTCAGAAATTTCGGGATGACAAGTAAGCTGACGGAAGAGTATCTGCGGCGGTATGACAGTGATGCGGCGGCGAGCGGAGGCGCCAGGGCAATCCAGGTTTCGGAGGAAGCGGCGAAGGTGCTGGAGGCTGCTGAGAGACGCGCGGACATGAGAAAGCATGAGAAGACAGAGCCGGAAGATTTGCTCTGGGCGATGACCGGGATGGAGGAGAGCGCGGCATTCCAGCTGCTCGACTCTCTGGATGTGCAACCGCTGTCTGTCAGAAATGAGCTGGAAAATCATCCTGCAAAGCTGCCGGCAGCAAAGGTGAGAACAGGCGGCAGTCTGCCCGTCAGTGAACATCATTTCGGACAGGGAAATGTCGAGGATGAGGAAGAGGATATTTATGGAGATGAGGAGGAAGCCGGGGAACAGACGGCAAGTATGCTGGAGCGCTTTGGCAGAGATATGACTCAGCGGGCGCGGGAAGGCGGATATGACCCGGTGATTGGGCGGGAAGAGCTCGTGGAGCGGATGATTCAGGTGCTCTCCCGGCGCACGAAGAATAATCCGGTGCTGATAGGGGAACCGGGAGTAGGAAAGACCGCGGTGGCGGAAGGTCTCGCTCAGCGAATAGCAGACGGGCTGGTCCCCGAGAATTTAAAGGAGAAGCGTCTGATTTCTCTGGATTTGCCGGGTATGCTGGCGGGAACGAGGTTCCGTGGAGATTTCGAGGAGCGTATGAAGAATTTCCTGGAGGAATCAGAGTCTGCCGGGGATGTGATTTTATTTCTGGATGAACTGCACACAATCATGGGCGCAGGCTCCGGGTCAAATGATACGATGGATGCGGCGAATATTCTAAAACCTGTACTTGCCCGCGGCGGGCTGCAGGTGATTGGCGCCACCACGCGCAAGGAATACCGCCAGCATGTTGAGAAGGATGCGGCATTTGAGCGGCGTTTCCAGCCGTTGTCCGTGGAAGAGCCGGACGTGAAGAGTGCAGTGGAGATTTTGAGAGGATTGAAGAAGCAGTATGAGGATTTCCACGGACTCACGATTACAGATGAGGCAATCCGCGCTGCGGTGGAACTGTCAGACCGCTATATATCTGACCGTTTTCTGCCGGATAAAGCCATCGACCTGATGGATGAAGCGGCGGCGAAAATCCGCGCGAAACTTCTGACAGCGCCTTCGTTTCTGAAAGAGCTGGAGGAGGAAATTGCAGAGACAGACAAGGAGAAAAAGGCAGCAGCGGATGCCCAGGAGTATGAGAGAGCCGCTGTTTTGAGAGACAGGCAGAAGGCTCTGAAACAAGAATTAGAAGAAAAGAAGGAAACGTGGAAGCAGACACAGGGTACTTGTGTGGAGGCGGAAGACATTGCAAAGGTGGTGTCGGGATGGACAGACATTCCGGTCACTATGCTGACGGAAGATGAGAATAAGAGACTCCGTTCTCTGGAAGAGATTCTGCACAAGCGGGTCATCGGTCAGGAGGAAGCGGTGTCAGCAGTTGCGAAGGCGGTACGGCGGGGACGAACAGATGTGGCGGACCCGGAGCGCCCGGTCGGTTCCTTCCTGTTCTTAGGACCTACGGGGGTAGGAAAGACCGAACTTTGCCGGGCACTGGCGGAAGTGATGTTCCAGGATGAAAAGGCGATTATCCGTCTGGATATGTCAGAGTATATGGAATCGCACACTGTCTCTAAGCTGATTGGTTCTCCGCCGGGATATGTGGGCTATGACGAGGGCGGTCAGCTCACCGAGCAGGTGAGGCAGAAGCCCTACAGCATTGTCCTTTTTGACGAGATTGAAAAAGCTCACCCGGATGTGTGGAACTCCCTGCTCCAGATACTGGATGACGGACGTCTGACCGATGCCCAGGGAAGGACAGTAAGCTTTAAAAATACCATTGTTGTTATGACATCTAATGTAGGTGCGCGGGATATCCTCGGAAAGAAGACGCTGGGATTCACCACAGAGACAGGGGAGGACAGGAGAAGGGAAAGTGATATTCACAGCCGTGTCATGGAAGAATTAAAACGTACCTTCCGCCCGGAATTTTTAAACCGCTTGGATGAGATTATTGTTTTCCACCAGCTCAGCAAAGCGGAAGTGCGCGAGATTGCGGTAAGCCTCACCGGGAAATTTACAGAGAGGCTTAAGAACAAAGGGATTTACTTGAAGGTGGACGACAGCGCTATCGATGCGCTGGTAGAGAAGGGATACGACCCGGTCTACGGGGCAAGACCGCTGCGACGCGCTATCCAGTCCTCGCTGCAGAATATTGTGGCAGATAAGATACTGGAGGAAGGCTTTGACAGAAACAGCCGGATGACGGCGGAGAGTAAAGACGGAGAAATCAAAATCCGTGTGAGAAAGAGGAGAAAAGTAAAAGAAGAAACAAAAGTGGGCGTGCCGGCGTAAAATCTTGTCGCTATCCTTTATTATCCCTGGCGTAAATGGGGGAACGAACTGAGTATTTTTAAAAATGGTATGTAAAAAATGAGCTGTTTTCACTGAGATTTCGTATATATATACAAAAAGTATAATGAAATACAGGGCTGTATTCGAGAACATGGAGGAGAAAAAATGTCAAAAATCAGCGTGAAAAACGGCAAACTTTTTGTAGATGATAAGCAATTTGATATGTCCGAAGTCAGGAGGCTATCCGACGATGAGCTGGAAAGTGTCGGCGGCGGAATCAAAATCTTTACAACGGGAACGGAAGACAATCTGCAAACCGAAAAATGTTTGTGCTGCGGGTCTGACAGCGATTGGACAATCACGAATGTAATGTTTGAGCTTGAGGAGAGTTATCTGGTTCTCAAGTGCCGCTGCGGTTATTCCACAGAGACGACAATAAATATAAAGTAATGATAGAAAAAGTGCGCAAAGGTGTCAACATAATATCGCCGAGAGAGAAGCAGCCAAGCAGGGTGGGCTTAGAGCCCGCCCTGCTTGGCTGCTTCGCTGTTCGATGACTATTCTGTATCCCGGATGTAAGATTTGTAAAACGTAATAGTCTTCGATTTTCCACGCCGGGAATTTCCGATGGGGCGGCTGCATTTATCTTCCTGCCTTTCGATTCTGACAGAACTTACTCTACATCGTAACAGTAGGATTCGGCATACAAAACAACTTTTGTACTTTGGCACTGTTGGCATAGAACGTGTGCACCGTGACTTCCAACGTGGGAAAGAACCTCGAATCTTGTACAGCCGCAGTGAGGGCACGATATGATGTGACCTTTGTCTGCAGTCTTGTAAAACTCAACATACTGGCTGGATTTAATATGGGCACCGCCGCTGACACAGGCTGCGTCATCGTCAGACAGCTCCTCCACGCCGGGGACGTTCGATAAGTCGGACAGCATTTCTTTCTTGCCGTTTATAAAGAAATTCTCTTCATTCATATCAACTTTTGCCATAGATAAATCCTCCTGACTCCCAAAGTGTAAGCCCTAAACTGGTTTCTGTATTGATATACGAAAGAATCCTTTGAACAGCTCACTTTTCGGAAATGTTTTTTTGAAAAGAATTTGCGTAATAGTGAGACAATACAACGCGGCTGTCGTATATAAATACAGAAACCAAAACGAAATAAAAATGAAATGCAGGATTGCATTCAGGAAGATGGAGGAGAAAAGTGGCAAAAATCAGTGTGAAGAACGGCAAGTTTTATGTAGATGATAAGGAATTTGAAATGTCCGGAGCCAGGCAGCTCTCGGATGACGAGCTGGAAGGTGTTAGCGGTGGAATTAAAATTTATAGCTCCGGAACTCGAGACAATCCGAAGTGCGAAGTGTGCCCGCGCTGCGGCTCTGACAACAAGTGGACAATTGTACGCGCAGCCTATTTTGATCTTGGCGAGTTCGATATAAACCATATGCGTATCCAATGCAGCTGCGGCTATGTGCGAGATACGGAAATCAGAATAGAATAATTAGAATACCGAATTAATATATCAATCCAGAGGAGGAAGATGAAAATGTCAAAAATCAGTATGAAAAACGGCAAACTTTATATAGATGATAAAGAATTTGAAATGTCCGGGGTCAGGCAGCTATCCGATGATGAACTGATGGACGCTGTTGGCGGCGGTGGCTACGGACCCTACGGTACAAGAGTTATATATGAGAAGTCCGGCGTCGTTCGACATTTGAAATGCGTCAAATGCAAGTGTGAGGATCAATGGGCAATAAAGATAGGTAGTGACAATGTGTTGGTTGTCACATGTCGGAACTGCGGTCGCACGCAGCTGCTATGTTTAACAGAGTAACCATATTTCTAATGATAAGTATGACAGCTTTACTGGAGAAGTGAAAGTCAAGATTCGCAAAAATTCGGTCGTATTCTGCAAAACAGATATGCCATCATGAATAGATATAGAAGTTGGCACAGGAGGAGTCGAAAATGTCAAACATCAGTGTAAAAAACGGCAAACTTTATGTAGATGATAGAGAATTTGATATATCCGGTGTCCGGCAGCTTTCCGACGATGACCTGAAGGCTGTTGGCGGCGGCCAGAGCGGTACGAAGCTTGTAGTAGGCTATGAATATGACGGTAGCCTCAAATACCTGCAATGCGCAAAATGTGGTTGCAATAGTATGTGGAAACCGCAGGCGGTGGTTCCCAGAAATATGCTCCTGGTCAAATGTCTGAATTGCGGCGAAAATGTATCCGTAGAGATAAAGACATAGTAACGTCATTTCCGATGATGAGTCTGAGAGCGTCATCGGCGGCATAAAAATCCCTTTTGGAATTTTAGATTGTAGAGAAAGTTCTGACTTACGTCGGGGCTTTTCTTATGTGTGCCTTGCGGCGCACATAAGAAAAGGTGAAAGTCCCAAATCTACTCCCTGTGGCTGCTCTTACCTAAGGTGCTGTAGAGCCCATTCAAATCGGTGAGCAGTTCTATCAGACGGTGCATATTGTCCTCGCCAAAACGACAGAGAAGCTCGTCCCAAATCTCATCATATTTTCTCATAGAGTGTTCTGCTGCGGCTTTTCCTTCCGGGGTGGGACTGATGGAAATCTTGCGCCTGTCCTTTGCGTCAATTTCCCGCACAATGTAGTTTTTCTTTTCCAGTGTGTTGAGAATGTAAGACACCGCGGGTTTGGAAATATGGAGCTTTTCCTGGACTTCCGGGACATCCAGATTCGTACAGGGACAGTCGCAGCAATTTCCGGAAATCTTATGTAGAATCATCATCTCGTTTATCTGCATTTCACATTCCATGGAAAATGCAGATTCCAGCTTTTTAAAACTCATCATTGTTGAAAAAAACTCTTCCCGTAATTTACCATCCATATCGCCCATAAAAACTCCTTAATAAATAAACACTTAACTAAATTATCAATCCAAGTATAACGCAGATTTCGCGAGAATACCAGTCCCATTTTTTATCTTGACAAGAAAATGAATGACTGCTATATTACAAATAGAACAAAAGAAAAAGGTTCAGTGGAAATACATGACCCGAAAGGGGATATAAAAGCAGAAATGTGGGGTGATGAAATGAGTGCAAAGCGAGATTATTATGATGTCCTGGGTGTGGACAGGAGTGCGGATGAGGGCACGATAAAGAAGGCATACAGGAAACTGGCGAAGAAATATCACCCGGATACAAATTCCGGGGATACGAAAGCCGAGCAGAAATTTAAAGAAGTCACAGAGGCATACAATGTCCTAAGTGATAAGGAAAAGAAGAAGCTTTATGACCAGTTCGGTCATGCGGCGTTTGATGGCAGCGGGAATGCGCAGGGCGCGGACGGATATCAGCACTATGGAGATTTCAGCGGTTTTTATGGCGGAGGATTCAACGGTGGTGGGTTCCATGGCGGCGGCTTTACAGGCAATGACGGCAGTTATCATGAATACCATTTTGAGAGTGGAAACATGGATGACGTATTTGAGGAAATGTTCGGAAATATTTTCCATGGCAGTGGAGGAAAGCAGTATGGAAGCGGCTTCCAATCCGGAAATTTCCGTCAGCAGGGTGCAAACTTCCGTCAAAAAGGCGCGGATTTACGCTCCGAGGTATCTGTCACCTTCGACGAGGCAGCGTTTGGGTGTGATAAGATTTTGAAAATACAGGGGGCGGACGGCAATACACAGTCTCTTCAGGTACACATTCCGGCGGGAATCGATACGGGCAAGACAGTCAGATTGAGAGGAAAAGGAATGCCCGGCACCGGAGGCGGGGAAGCGGGAGATTTGCTGCTGAAGGTAAAGGTGGGCGAAAAGTCCGGATTTAAAAGAGAGGGGATGGATGTGTATACCACGGCGTACGTGCCGTTTACGACAGCGGTCCTTGGCGGCGAAGCACCGGTGAAGACTTTGAACGGACAGGTTATCTGTAAGATTCGCTCAGGGACCCAGTCTGGGACGAAGATACGTCTGAAGGGTAAGGGAATCGTCTCTATGAAAGACCCGAATGTACATGGAGATATGTATGTGACCGTACAGGTGAAAGTCCCGGTCAATTTAAGCCCGGAGGCGAAGCAAAAGCTTCAAGAATTTGAGGCGCTGGCTCTAAGGCAGGGCTGCCTGTAAGCCTTTTGAATGTTGGGGGGCTGCCGCACGGGAATAACATCCTTCGTGCGATAAAGTCCCTCACTCGTGTTTAACCTTCCATCAGCATGGCAATCGCCACGGCATCTTCCTCTGCCAGTGTCTGGGCGCAGAGAAGCACATCTTGTACATAAGACTGGGCGAAGTCCAGCTCTCCGGCAATTTCGATAATACTTTTTCCCTTTTTATATAAATCCAGTATATGTTCAATTTCTCTTGTTTTCATGCGAATGGTATCGTTGGTGATGGATGGATTGTTAGAATGTGTCATAGACTGCCTCCTGCGTAAAAGTATTGATAGCGATATTATAGCATTTTACGGGCGGGATGGAAACAACAGGTTGACATAATTTTCAGTTGTGCATACAATAGTTGTAGATACAACTAATAAATGAGTGAAATTTTAGTTTAGGAGATAGGGCGTATGCTGAGGCGGATTTTTTCATATACGGGAGAATACAAGAAATACTTGTATCTGGCGGTTCTCTGTATCACGGGAGAATCCTTTTTTGAACTGGCGATTCCGCTGGTCATGGCTAATATCGTGGATGTGGGCGTGGTAAATGGGGATAAAACATACATTTTCCAGCAGGGCGGCATCATGATAATTTGCGCGCTGATTGCACTGGCACTGGGGATTGGCAGCGCAAGGTTTTCTGCCCGCTGCGGGCAGGGACTTGGCGCGAATTTGAGGGAAGCGGAATATGCGAAGTTTCAGGAGTTTTCCTTTGCAAATGTGGACCATTTTCAGCTTTCCTCACTGGTGACGAGGATGACCAGCGACATCACCAATATTCAGAACACTATTTCCGGCGGTCTGCGCCCGGCGTGCAGGGGGCCCGTGATGCTGGTGGCGGCGACGGGGGTGGCTTTTTCCATCAATCATGAGCTGGCAATCGTATTTTTCATTGCGCTCCCGGTGTTGGGGACAGCCCTTTACACGATTATCCGGCGTGTCCGTCCGCTTTATGCGAGGATGCAGTCGGCGATTGATTTGGTAAACCGTATTGTGCAGGAAAATCTGACGGCAGTCAGGGTGGTGAAAGCCTATGTCCGGGGAGAATATGAGATAGACAAATTTGAGAAGGTCAACACCAATCTGAAAACCCAGTCAGAGAGGGCGTTCAAGCTCGCTTCCACCAACATGGCGGCGATGCAGTTTGTCATGTACGGGACCATCCTGGCAATCCTGTGGTTCGGCGGCAGGATGATACAGATTGGCGATATGAAAGTGGGAGAATTGACCGGATTTTTGAGCTATGTACTGCAGATTTTAAATTCTCTGATGATGATTTCCAATATTTTTATGATGATGACGCGCTCCCTTGCCTCGGGAAAAAGAATTATGGAAGTCATTGACGAAGAGATTGACATCCGGGAGGACGAGGCGGAGGATATCGCTGTGGAGCGAGGCGAAATCCAGTTTGACCATGTATTTTTTAAATATAAGAAAGAGGCACGGGAATATGTGCTGTCTGATATCAACTTAAAAATTCCGGCAGGAAAGACGGTGGGAATCGTGGGGCAGACCGGCGCGGCGAAGACAACACTGGTGCAGCTCATACCGCGGCTCTACGATGTGTCGCAGGGGCAGATTCTCATTGACGGCAGACCGGTTGAGAAGTATCCGCTTAAACATTTGCGGGATGCGGTGGCGATGGTTCTGCAGAAGAACACGCTGTTTTCCGGGACACTGCGCGACAACCTGCTCTGGGGAAATCCGGATGCCACACAGGAGGAACTGGATGAGGCGTGCCGTATTGCGGGAGTGGATGAATTTTTAGACAGGCTGGAAAAGGGCTATGAGACGGAGATGGGGCAGGGCGGTGTCAATGTATCCGGCGGGCAGAAGCAGAGAATCTGTATTGCCAGGGCAATCCTTAAAAAGCCGAAGGTCCTGATATTGGATGATTCCACAAGCGCGGTAGATACAGCGACGGAGGCAAAGATTCGCGGGGAGCTCGCACAGAAGCTTCCCCATATGACGAAGATTATCATCGCCCAGCGCATTTCTTCTGTAAAACACGCGGACTTTATCGTTGTGCTGGATGACGGAAAGATACAGGGCATCGGCTGTCATGAGAAGCTTTTGGAGACGAACCGGATTTATCAGGAAATCTATGAATCGCAGAAGGAAGGAGCGGATTTATAATGGCACGTTACACCGGATATAAACGTCCGAAAAATACCAGACGGGCATTGAAGCGGCTGTTGTCTTACATGGGGCTCCACCGCTATATGCTCCTTCTGGTCTGTGTCCTTGTCATTTTCAGCACCGGGGCGAGCGTGATGGGGACTTACCTGTTAAAGCCTGTCATCAACAATCTCATCCTGCCGGGGAACATACGGGGACTGGCGCTGGCTGTGGCGGGGATGGGGCTCATGTATGTGTGCGGCGCCACAGCGACACTCGCCTACAACCGTCTGATGGTGAAGACGGCGCAGAAGATTGTGGGAGACATCCGCCAGGATTTGTTCGCCCATGTACAGAAACTGCCGCTTTCCTATTTCGATTCTCATACCCATGGAGAGATGATGAGCCGCTTCACCAATGATGTAGATACTGTACAGGAGGCGCTGAACAACAGCTTCACCATGGCGGTGCAGAGCTTTCTGACCGTGACGGGGACAATGGTCATGATTTTTGTGCTGAATGTGGAGATGGCACTCATCAACTGCGCATTTCTGACAGTGATGTTCGGTTTTATCAAATGGAACAGCAAAAGGAGCAAGGCGTACTATAACCGGCAGCAGGCAGAGCTGGCGGGAATCAACGGTTTTGTGGAGGAAATGGTAGCAGGTCAGAAGGTTGAGAAAATCTTCAATCATGAAGAGGCGGATATGAAAGAATTTCGCAGGAGGAACGAGGCGCTCAGAAAAGCGGCGACCAGTGCGCTGAGCTATTCCGGCATGATGATTCCTTCTGTGGTGTCGCTTTCCTACGCAAATTACGCGGTGTGTGCCTGTGTGGGAGGGCTGTTTGCGCTGAGCGGTCTCATGGACTTGGGAAGCCTTGCCTCCTATCTGGTTTATGTGCGCCAGAGTGCTATGCCGCTCAACCAGTTCACCCAGCAGATAAACTTTATTTTGTCCGCGCTGGCAGGGGCAGAGCGAATCTTTGAGATGATGGAAGAGCCCATGGAGACAGATGAGGGCAGGACAACACTTGTGAGAGTCAGGGAAAAGCCGGACGGGAGCCTGGAGGAATGTGAGGAGTACACGGGAATCTTCGCCTGGAAACAGGAGAAGAAGCCGTCTGGGATAAAACTTGTGCGTCTAAAAGGCGATGTCCGCTTTGAGGAAGTCACCTTCGGCTATGTGCCGGAGAAGCCTGTGTTAAATAAAATCAGCCTGTACGCAAAGCCGGGGCAGAAGATTGCGTTTGTGGGCTCCACAGGCGCAGGCAAGACAACGATTATCAATCTCATCAACCGCTTTTATGAGATTCAGGGCGGAAGAATTTTGTATGACGGGATTGATATCCGGGATATCCGAAAAGAGGATTTGAGAAAATCTCTGTCCATGGTTATCCAGGATACCCACCTGTTTACAGGAACTATTGCTGAAAACATTCGTTACGGGCGTCTAAACGCTGCGGACGAGGACGTCAGAAACGCCGCCGCAGTCGCAAACGCGGATTCGTTTATCCGCAGGCTTCCTGATGGGTATGATACCATGCTCTACAGCGACGGCAGCAACCTCTCCCAGGGACAGCGGCAGCTTCTTGCGATTGCCAGGGCAGCCGTGGCACGTCCTCCGGTGCTGATTCTGGATGAGGCGCCCAGCTCCATCGACACGAGGACAGAGCGGCTGATTGAGAAGGGCATGGATGCCATTATGGAGGGCAGGACCGTCTTTGTCATCGCCCACCGTTTGTCTACTGTGCGCAATTCCAAGGCAATCATGGTGCTGGAAAAGGGGGAGATTATAGAGCGGGGAAGCCATGAGGAACTGCTTGCGCAGAAGGGGCGGTACTATCAGCTGTACACGGGAATGTACGAGTTGGAGTAAGAAAAATGCTCTGCAAAGCAGGGCGCCCTTAAGGCAAAGCTGCAAAAGGGAAGCCGGAAACCGAAATGGAAAAAGCCGGAAAGTAAGGCGCGCGGCAGGAATCGGAAATGGAAGGAAAGGTTAAAAATGGATAGAGAAGCAATCAGAAAGACATTTTTTCAGATAGAGCAGACAAAACGCAAGGCGGTGCAGAATTACCTGCGGGAAATCGGGCTCACGCCCGGACAGGGGCAGGCGAGGATTTTGCAGTATTTGGCGGGGCATGAGCCTGTGACGCAGAAAAAACTGGCACAGGAGTGTGACCTGGATGTCACCACCATGTCCAGGGTACTGGACCGGCTGGAAAAGGAAGGGTATCTGACGAGGATGCCAAACCCTGAGTGCAGACGGTCTTATCTGGTGGCGCTGACACAGGCAGGGTACGAAAAAGCAGACGAAGTGAAAGTAGGGTTTTCCAGGCTGGAGGAAAAGATGTGCGCGGCTCTGACAGAGGAAGAGGGAGAGACGCTGCTCGCACTTTTGAAAAAAGTACAGAAGCAGCGTCTGTAACATAACAGGGGGATTTTCGGGAAAAAGAGAGAAGAGTCTGCCCGCCTTTACGCTGTAGAAACCATGAGTTCTGATAAGAATATACACGCCTCCTGCTTTTGACGCATATGATAGAACAGGCGGAAAAGAGAAGAAAGAAGGAGGAATTTTTATGCAGGTGACGGATTATGTGAAACCGGAATTGCTCGTTGTGGCGGTGGTCCTTTATTTTCTGGACACCGCATTGAAAAAGAGCGCTGTGATAAAAGAGAAATATGTGCTGTTCATCACCGGAGGAGTGGGCATCGCCATCTGTGCGCTGTATGTGTTTGCCACCACAGCGTGCACCTGTCCGAAAGATATCGCGATGGCGGCATTTACGGCAATCACGCAGGGAATCCTGCTGGCGGGGGCGAGTACCTATATCAAGGTGATGATAGGGCAGATGAAACAGAAATGACGAGAACCGGAAAACAGCGAGAGAATAAAAGGATAGACAGATAAAAGGGATAAATAAAGGGAGACTGATAAGCAGGGGGATTCCTTTGGCCTCTGCTCATCAGTCTGTGGATACGAATCCATGACTTAAATTCATGTACTGCTTACACGCCGCAGGTTTTACGCGACGTACTGCTTTACATATCGCAGGTTTTACACGATGTACTGTTTTAAATAGCGAAGGCTTGAACGAAGCGCTCTCTCAATCTCCTCATCAGACCCCTCAAAAGCCTTATCCTCAATTTCGATACAGGCAGCTCCGTTATAACCGATATCGGATAATGCAGACACATATTTGTCCCATTTTACATCACCCAATCCGGGAAGCTTCGGGGTCATGTACTCTAAAGGCGTTGCCATAACTCCTACATCTTCCAGTTTATCTTTATAGATTTTAATGTCCTTATAGTGTACGTGGAAGATTTTATCTTTAAATTCATATAATGGCTTGATA
>JABLTR010040771.1_pt1 | contig 12391 bp, 11 predicted proteins | sample 7160071 | NCBI WGS metagenome assembly JABLTR01 (sample SAMN14651230, study PRJNA627086) | human gut metagenome | isolation source: feces | host: Homo sapiens
TATAGAAACAAATGATATTATTATAGCAATTGGACATAGTTCAAGAGATACTTTTAAAATGATTTATGAAAAAGGAATTGATATTTGTCAAAAACAATTTTCTATGGGGGTCAGAATAGAACATCCGCAAAGTGTTATAAATAAAGCTCAATATGGTAAATATGCAGATAATCCAATATTAGGAGCAGCTGATTATAAATTATCATGCCGCACACCGGAGGGTAGGGGAGTATATACATTTTGTATGTGTCCAGGTGGTGAAGTAGTAGCAGCGGCTTCAGAACAGGGTGGAGTAGTTACTAATGGTATGAGTAAACATGCCAGAAATGATAAAAATGCCAACAGCGCGTTATTAGTAGATGTGCGTACAAGTGATTTTAATAGTAATCATCCGCTTGCAGGAATAGAATTACAAAGAAAATATGAAAAATTAGCATATAAAATAGCTGGAGAAGATTATAAGGCTCCAATTCAGCTGGTTGGTGATTTTTTAAATAATAACCAATCTAATAAATTAGGTAGTGTTATTCCATCTTATAAACCTGGTATTACTTTATGTGATTTAAGAGAATGCTTACCTGATTTTGTATATACAGGATTAAAATATGCGCTGCCACAATTTGATAAAAAATTAAATGGATTTATGATGTATGATGCTGTTATGACGGGAATAGAATCCAGAAGTTCTTCTCCTGTACGAATTATACGTTCAGATGATTATCAATCCAATATAAAAGGGATATATCCATGCGGAGAAGGTGCAGGTTATGCAGGTGGTATAATGTCAGCAGCAGTTGACGGAATAAAGTGCGCTGAAAAAATAATAGAAAAATATTTATAATAAAATTAATAGAACAACTTAAAAAACTATGTTAGAAGACATATGCCCACAGGCGACCTTTGGCCGTCTTTGTAAAAATCCAGCTAAATGATTTGCTTTTTTTGCTTTATGTATATTTCATTAATCAATATTTTCAGGGTGCATATATCATACGTTGCGCGGGCGCATAACTGCATACCTAAGAGTATCAGGTATCGTAAGCATGACGGATATTCAGTATAGTTTTTATATAATTGGTTTAGCATTCATCTGAAATATATAATAATCGAAAAATATAAAATATAAATAGGAATTATACTTACTTTTATATTTATATAAAGAGATTTTTGGTGTGTTACCGTTACAAGTGGGGGGCGCCTGCGTGCAGCCATATTTTATATGGCTGCTATACGCAAAATAATATGCCTTATAAATATGCTGGGTATAAAAGAAATACTTGTTTAATATTTTGTCTCAGTTTGTTTATTGCAATATTATTTTGCTTTAAGCGCATCTAAAGATGCGCTGCGCAGGCGCCCCTACTTTATCGAAAGTTTTTTCCATATCTATTTTTAATTAAAGTAAAAATTAGATTAATACATTTTTTGATTTGTGATACTTATATTACTTTTTCTTTATACAAAATTTATATTTTTGATTAAGGATTTATATATAAATCCTTGTATAAAAATCATTAGATAATATAAAAAATCCCCTTCCAATTAAAATTTTGGAAAGGGATTTAATATTTATATTAATTTTATAGAATTAATATTTTTCTCTTTGTACATATGATGTATGAAGTATCTTATGAGCTTTATGGCTGCCAAATTCGCCAAGATATTCATCATATATAGCCTTAATAACAGGGCTTTCATGAGATTTACGGAGTGGAAGATTAGCATCTTCTTCATAAAGAGCCTTACCACGAACTGCACGCAGATCAACATTGTTGCGAACAGATGCTGGTTGGATAGGCTGTCCGCCGCCATTAACGCATCCGCCCGGGCAGCACATGATTTCAACAAATTGATAATCAGCTTCACCATTTTTAATTTTATCCATAATAACTTTAGCGTTGGATAAACCGCTTGCTACAGCAACTTTAACATCAAGATCGCCAAGTTTATATGAAGCTTCTTTTATACCGTCAGTACCTCTGACATCAAGGAAATCAACTGGAGCTGCACTATCGCCTGTAATCCATTCAGCAGCAGTACGTAAAGCAGCTTCCATAACACCGCCTGTAGCGCCGAATATTGCACCGGCACCTGTAGAAATACCGAGAGGTTCATCAAAATCTTCATCAGGTAAGCTTGCAAAATTAATACCAGCGCGTTCAATCATACGACCAAGTTCACGAGTAGTAATAGCAATATCAACATCAGGTACGCCCGCAGCATCCTGATCTTCACGGCCTACTTCAAATTTCTTTGCAGTACATGGCATGATAGCAACAACAACCATATCTTTAGGATCAATACCTAATTTTTGTGCATAGTATGTTTTTGCAATAGCGCCGAACATCTGCTGAGGTGATTTACATGATGATAAATGTTCAAGTTGATCAGGATAATAATATTCAGCATATTTTACCCAACCTGGTGAACATGATGTAATCATTGGAAGAGTACCATTGTTTTTAATCCTGTCAACAAGTTCAGTAGCTTCTTCAACGATTGTAAGGTCAGCTGATACGTCTGTATCAAATACATCGTCAAAACCAAGACGGCGAAGAGCTGAAACCATTTTACCTTTAACATTTGTGCCAATAGGCATACCAAAGCATTCGCCTAATGCAACACGGATGGATGGAGCTGTTTGAACAATAACTCTCTTATTAGGATCATTAATAGCATCCCAAACCTGAGCTGTCTGATCTTTTTCATAAAGAGCGCCAACAGGACAGCTGACAATACACTGGCCGCAGGATACACATGCTGTATTATTAAGATCAGTATTAAAAGCACAACCGATAACAGTATCAAATCCACGGTTATTAGCGCCGATAACGCCGATATCCTGAGCTTTACATGCAGCTACACAGCGGCGGCAAAGGATACATTTGCTGTTGTCGCGTACCATATGAGCGGCTGAATCATCAATAGTAGTCTTTGTTTTTACGCCGTCAAACTGAGGAGCTTCTTCTACGCCATAATCACGGCAGAGTTTTTGTAATTCACAGTCACCTGAACGAACACAGGTAAGACAGCTTTTATTATGATTGGAAAGTATAAGTTCAAGAGAAAGTTTACGTGATCTTTGAACAGCTGGAGAATTTGTATAAATTTCCATACCTTCATTAACTGGATATACACAGGCGGCAACTAATGATCTTGCACCTTTTACTTCGACAACACATATACGGCATGCGCCGATTTCATTCATTTCTTTAAGATAGCAGAGAGTAGGTATAACAATGCCTGCATAACGCGCTGCTTCTAATATTGTAGAACCCTTTGGCACAGCAAAGGACATGCCGTTTATTTTTATATTAACCATTTCCATGGATGGCACACTCCTTCCTTATTTCTTTACGATAGCATTGAAGCGGCATTTTTCCATACAAGCACCGCATTTAATACATTTAGACGAATCAATAACATGAGGCTCTTTAACTTTGCCGGAAATAGCGCCAACTGGACATGCTCTTGCACAAGCAGTACATCCACGGCATTTTTCAGCAACAACAAAGTAATTAAGAAGTGATTTACATACTCCAGCCGGACATTTTTTATCAACAACATGAGCTACATATTCATCACGGAAATATTTAAGAGTTGATAAAACTGGGTTTGGAGCAGTCTGGCCAAGTCCGCAAAGAGAACTTGATTTAATATGGTAACATAATTCTTCAAGCTTATCTATATCTTCAAGAGTACCTTCGCCTCTTGTGAATTTATCAAGCATTTCATACATACGTTTTGTACCAATACGGCATGGAGTACATTTACCGCATGATTCATCAACAGTAAATTCAAGGAAGAATTTAGCGATATCAACCATACATGTAGTATCATCCATAACGATAAGTCCGCCGGAACCCATCATTGAACCAATAGCGATAAGATTATCATAATCTATTGGTATATCTAAGTGTTCAGCTGGAATACATCCGCCGGAAGGACCGCCGGTTTGAGCTGCTTTGAATTTATGTCCGTTAGGGATACCGCCGCCGATTTCTTCAACGATTTCACGTAAGGTTGTACCCATAGGAACTTCAACAAGGCCGGTATTATGAATTTTACCGCCAAGTGCGAATACTTTTGTACCTTTAGATTTTTCAGTACCGATTGAAGAGAACCAATCAGCGCCCTTTAAGATAATTTGTGGAATATTGGCATAGGTTTCAACGTTATTAAGAATGGTTGGTTTGCCAAATAAACCTTTAAGGGCTGGGAATGGAGGACGTGGACGCGGTTCACCGCGTTTTCCTTCAATAGAAGTCATAAGAGCGGTTTCTTCACCGCATACAAATGCGCCGGCGCCGAGACGAAGTTCAATATCGAAATCAAAGCCGGAATCAAATATATTTTTACCGAGCAGACCGTATTCTCTAGCCTGGCCGATAGCAATCTGTAAACGTTTAACAGCTATAGGATATTCAGCACGGACATAGATATAACCCTGTGTAGCGCCGATAGCATAACCAGCAATTGCCATAGCTTCAAGGACAGCATGAGGATCGCCTTCCAATACGGAACGGTCCATAAATGCGCCTGGATCGCCTTCGTCAGCATTACAGCATACATATTTCTGGTCAGCATCATTTGCTGCAGCAAGAGACCATTTTACACCGGTCGGGAATCCGCCGCCGCCTCTGCCGCGAAGACCGGAATCTTTGATGCATTGAATAACATCGGCTGGGGTCATTTCTGTAAGACATTTTGCCAATGCAGCATAGCCGTCAAAAGCTATGTATTCATCAATAATTTCCGGATTTATGATACCACAGTTACGAAGAGCAACACGCTGCTGTTTTTTATAGAATGCTGTTTCATTAAGTGATTTTATTGTATCTTCCTGGACAGTTTCTTCATAAAGAAGACGTGTAACAATACGGCCCTTGAGAAGATGTTCACTTACAATTTCTTCAACATCTTCAGGAGTAACTTTACTATAAAAGCTTCCTTCAGGATATACAACAACAACAGGACCTAATGCACACAAACCAAAACAACCGGTTTGTACAACATTTACTTCTTTTTCAAGATCATATTTTTTTAATTTATCTTTAAATTCTTCAATAATTAAAGGGCTTTTTGAGGAGGTACATCCGGTACCGCCGCAAACCAGCACATGTGAACGATACATTTTAATTTGTCCTCCTTAATTTATTTTTGATATGCGCCTATTGTATATTCTACAACCGGATTGCCATTAACAAGATGATCATTTACAACTCTTGCAACCTTTTCAGGCGTCATTTTAACATAAGTTACTTTTTCCTGGCCAGAAATCATAACTTCAACAACCGGTTCATACTGACAGATACCAATACAGCCGGTCTGAGTTACAGCAACATCAGTAAGATGACGTTTTGCAACTTCATCAACAAATGCATTAAGTACAGGACGTGCGCCAGCTGCAATACCACAGGTTGCCATACCGACAACTACTCTTTTAACAGCATCGGATTCTTCACGAATCTGCATATTTTGTTTAGCCTTATCTCTTATGGCCTGAAGTTCTGCTAAACTTTTCATTATAAACTCCATTTCTCCGCGCATTGCTTATTTTAAATATAACCTTATACATTTTGCGCGGAAAAATGTTAAGGAGATGAAATTATTTTTGTTTTAATAAAAAATTTATTAGTTATTGCCACATACAGCCGTTGTATTTTCATTTATATAATCTTCTATCCATTTTAGAACATCTGGTTCATTTAATGGAACATCGCCTAATATTGTTCGCAACTGACGTGTATCAACAATAAATTGTTTATCATCTTTAGTTCGTTTGTATATAAAATCACGGTCACAATTGCAGCGGATTAATAGGCTTATCGTAGAAGTCATATCGCCTAATGGCATTCTATCTACATTAGATAATCCAAATATGGCAGTAACTATAGTGCCTTTACCAACCTCTGATTTAATTGAAAAACTACCGCCAGACATTTCAGCAGCCATTTTAAAAAATGGTACGCCAAGGCCAACACGACGGGTGGTCCTGGTAGTATAAAACGGGTTTACAACCTTCTCAACCTGTTCATGAGTCATACCCTTGCCATTATCAGTAATAATGATGGTAAGGGTATCGTCAGATGTATTTTCATTAACTTCAATTTGAATCAGGGAGGCATTTGCTGATACAGAATTTTGAGCTATATCTAATACATTCAATGATAATTCGCGCATAATGGCACACCTGCTTTAAAGAAATACTTAAGATAAAAGCTAATGAAAATAATAAAATAATTTCAATTAATCCATGTATTTTGCGAGGATTTTATCTACATCATCTACTACAAGACGGCCATAGACATCATCGTTTATAGTTAATACTGGAGCAAGACCGCATGCACCTATACAACGGCATGCTTCAAGAGAAAATTTACCGTCAGGAGTACATTCATCGGCTCCTATGCCAAGCTTTTCACTAAGACGGTCAAATATATTTCCGGAACCTTTAACATAACATGCTGTTCCAAGACATACGGAAATTGTATATCTTCCCTTTGGATTAAGGGCAAATTGCGAATAGAAGGTAGATACTCCATAAACCTCCTCCATTGGGATATCAAGCTGTTCAGCTATTATTTGCTGCACTTCAACAGGAAGATATCCATAAATATCCTGAGCTTTCTGCATTATAGGCATTAATGCGCCTTTTTCATCTTTATGCTGCTTAATAACTTCAAGCAGTTGCTGTTCTTGCTCAGGCGTGCCGGTAAACGGCAATGTGCTGATACTTTTTTGCATCACTGTTCCTCCTTGACAAATATGTAGATAATCTTTGTTAAAAAATCAACAAATGATCTGTCATAACATTAAAATTATAGCAGAATATATTATAAAAATCTATAGGAATTTTTATTTTATTTTGTTTTATTACACCATTTGATAAATTTCGCATAATAAATTTTATAAAAATAAAAAACATCCCATGCTATCTATATTTATCCATGGGATGTTTTATTAATTAATTTTCTTGTTATTTTTCATCAGATATAATTGGCTTTTCTCTGATTAATATTAAAGGTGTTTGCTGTGATGATTGTCCAGCGGGATTATCTTTAATAATACGTTTTAAAAAAGTATCGTCATAAGAAATATTGCTGCATTTACCTAAAATTTCAACACCCAGATCATTAGCGTCCACTATCATACTGTCTATGCCAAGCTTTTGCTTAATATTATCGCATACTTTATCTGGGTCTTTTGGATTTAAAATACCCATATCAGCATAACAAGCATAAGCTTCGCCGTAAAAACCATCCAATCCTGATACATCCGGACCGACTATTTCATAAAATACGCCGCGTTTTCCAACTAATTTGCCTAAAAATCCGCGTATTGCAGCATATATAACTTTAGGAAGACCGCATAAATTTATAGCCACCTGCATTTTTAATGGGTTGCCTACTGAATAGCCAGCTGGAGTTTTCATAACGAATTTTGATAAAAATTTAGCCCAAAAACCGACTTTTAAATCTTTTTTATAAATAATTCTATTTTGAGAAATAGCTATTATTTTTTCACTAATTGAAAGTATATCGCCCGGTTCATATAAAGGCGAGACATATTTTTCAATAACATCAATATAAGGCTCGCCCGCCTCGACAAAATGCGATTTTATTGCATGACGCATAAAAACTTTACCGTCTACTTCAATATCAACCTTTTTGCCAGGATTTGCGATAAATTCCATATGTTGTTACCCCTTAGTTTTATAATTAATAATATTTTATTTTATATTATTTTGGGATAAAATACAAGGCTTATTAATCCTGCTTTGATTTTATTCTAAAAATTTGAGAGCATCTGTCCAAAATACCATTAAGGTATGCTAAAAGTACACCGTAATTAGTAATCGGTATACCAGCTTCCATACAAAATGCAATACGGTTTTGTATTTCACGGCGGGTTATCATACATCCGCCGCAATGTATAACCATAGCATAAGGAGATAGGTCTTCAGGAAAATCATGAGCTATGCTGAATTCATATTCAAAATCAATACCTGTACGCTTTTTTATCAGCCGAGGGATTTTTACACGGCCAATATCTTCATGGGTAGAATTATGCGTACAAGCTTCAGCCATTAATATTTTATCTCCAGGTTTTAAATTATCAATTGCTTTTGCACCGTCCGACATAATATTAACATCGCCTCTTTGATTTGCAAGCAGCATAGAAAACGATGTGAGAGGGATATTCTCAGGTACTATTTTTGCTACAGTTTTAAAAGCCTGTGAATCGGTTACAACTAAATCTATCTTTTTATTGTTTTTTATACAATTTGATAATTCAGTATCCCGTGCTACTGAACAGGTCATACCATTATCAAGACAATCACGGATAAGCTGGACCTGAGGAAGTATCAGTCTGCCTTTAGGAGCTTCTGAATCACATGGAACGCACATTATAACATTTGAACCTTTTGGTATTAAACCGGCCAATTGGCTGTCATCATCGTCGCTTATATTGGATAATTGTTTATTAATTTCAACTTTAAGCGAATCTATCGTTTCTTTAATATGCGAACTTATAAATAATGCGTTAGGATATTCCTGTTTTAATTTGTTTATATCCTGTTCATTTAATAAATCAATCTTAGTAAATACCAGCAAATATGGTATATTACGATGATTAAAACGTTCTATAGATTTATTCATATTATCTATATCAAAATTATCAGGATCTATAGCATATATGGCTAAATCGGTTCTAGATAGCATTTGAAAAGTCCGCTTAACTCTAAGATTACCAATATTACTTATATCATCAAGCCCAGCAGTATCAACTAAAGCAATAGGACCGAATGGGATAAGCTCCATCGCTTTTATTACAGGGTCGGTAGTAGTGCCCTTTTCATCGGATACAATAGCGGCAGACTGGCCTAATACAGCGTTAAATAAAGCTGATTTGCCGGCGTTTGTATTACCATATATTACAACATGTTTTCTTGAGGAAAGAGGGGTGTTATGCATAAATTCACAACCTTAAATTTTTATAGATTATAAATATAAATCCCGTTTACCTTCTTTAGTAATAGAGATAATATTCTTTTCTACTTCACGTCGTACTTCTTCATCCTTTATTTTTGGAAGATTTTCTTTTACTATTCTTTCAACCTTTTGCTTTAATTCATTATCGCCGTAATCTGTTGCATATTCACATAAAGTCATAAGGCCATTTGGAAGACAAACATTTTTGATATTACCTGATTTTGCAATGGACATAAACCGGTCGCCTGTACGGCCTTTTCTGTAACATGCAGTACAGAAGGACGGGACAAAGTCCATATCCATAAGCCATTTGACAATTTCTATAGCGCTGCGTTCATCAGTTACTTTAAACTGAGGCTGAGTAGTATGTTCGCCATAACCGCCGACTTCTACATTAGAACCGCCGCTTATCTGTGATATACCCATATTAAGCAAAACTTTACGCATTTCAAGACTTTCACGTGTAGAAATAATCATACCGGTAAACGGTACGGCAATACGGATGATAGCTACAAGGCGTTTAAATTCATCATCAGTTGGTATATATGGATATTCAGACATATCCATACCCTCAGTTTTACAAAGACGCGGAACAGAAATCGTATGGAAACCTACGCCGTATTCCTTTTCAAGATGTTCGTTATGCAGCATAAGGCCCATTACTTCAAATTTCCAATCATAAAGGCCAAAGAGTACACCGCCGCCGACGTCGTCTATACCGCCTTGCTGAGCGCGGTCAAATGCAGTTGTATGATATTCATAATTATGTTTTGGTCCGACCGGATGAACTTTTTCATATGTTTCTTTATGATACGTTTCCTGGAAAAGGATATACGTGCCGATACCGACTTCTTTAAGCTTTTTATAATTTTCAACCGTAGTAGCCGCAATATTAACGTTACAGCGGCGGATTTCACCATTTTCAAATTTTGTATTATATATTGTTTTAAGTACGTCTAAGATATATTCAATCGGACAGTTAACAGGATCTTCGCCAGCTTCAACGGCTAAACGTTTATGCCCCATCTGTTCAAGTATCCTTACTTCGCGTTCTACTTCAGCCATAGTAAGTTTACGGCGGCAAAATTCATTATCATGCTTGTATCCGCAGTATTTACAGTTATTGACACAGTAATCGCTAACATAAAGCGGAGCAAACATAACAATACGGTTGCCATAAATATGTTCTTTAATTTTACCTGCAATTGTATAAATACGGTTTAATAATTTTGGATCGGTAACATGTAAAAGCGATGCCACTTCTTTGTGAGAAAGCCCTTCAAAACGTTCAGCCTTATCCAATATTTCGTTAATTTGTTCATCGGTTGCAGATTTTGCTTGTTCAATTAGGGTATTGATATACTTTTCATCAATAAACATAATACTAACCTCACCTTATATAGATAAATTTATTTATTTTAAGCGATTTCTTTTTTTGATATAGCTGTTTTAACCATAACATCAGGGAGAGCTCCAAGTTTACCTGTTAAGCTATTAATTTTATCAAGCGGCGCTACTACAGTAATACATATTGCAGCAATTCCTTCTGCTTCAAATGGAATACCCATGCGTCCTCTTACAATATTAGAATATTCCGATATAATTTCATTAAATTGAGCCTGAGCTTTTGAAGGATGCTCTAAAATCGCACTGATGACGGCGATTTTTTTCATATTAAACTTTGCCTCCTTAAATAAAAAATACCCTTTCACGGAAAATATCCGAAAAAGGGCTGAAAAATCAATTATAAATATAAAAGGTAATAGATAAAGACTAATACCATTACAATATTCATTATTTATTCATCGGCCTTTCGGAGCAGTAAACAGCCTTTTCCGTCAGGAAGATAATATTTTTAATATAACACCACGCAGAAAAGAAAAACTAAACTGAATGGAATATACTAATATAGTATACCAAATATTGTGTTATGTCAATGGTATTTATTGAAATAATAAAATGATTATATTATAATCATTTTATTATAAAGGCGGTGGAATTATGTCGAATTTTGCCTTAAAATTAGTTGCTATAGTTTCAATGCTTATCGATCATATAGGCTATGAATTTTTCCCAGGCCAGTCTGTTTGGAGGGCTATTGGCAGGCTTGCCTTTCCTATTTTTGCATTTTTGATTGTTGAAGGATATTATCATACACACAGCAAAATAGAATATTTAATAAGATTAGGGGCGTTTGGACTAATTTCTGAGGTACCGTATGATTTGCTTTTTAGAAGTTCATATATCGACTTATCAACTCAAAATGTATTTTTTACATTATTTTTAGGTTTATTATCAATATGTATATTTGAATGGTTTAAAGATCGTGGTAAATATTATTGGGTTATAGGTTTAGTATTTTCTTTAGGATTAGTTATAATAGCAGAATTATGTCGTACTGATTACGGTGCATATGGAGTAATAATGGTAATGCTATTTTATATTTTAAGAAGTAATAAAGAAATATTATCATTAGCATTTATTTTATTAGTATTAGCATATGTACTAATAAAACCGTCAGATATAATGTTATATGAAATAGCTGCATTACCTTTAATATATTTATATAATGGGAAAAAGGGATATAATTCATCAATAGTAAAATATGTCTTTTATGCATTTTATCCTTTACATTTGCTTGTAATTGCATATATAGGGAATAATATCCCGGTCTTATTAATTTAAATAGTATTTGGAAATAATTCCTTCTGAACTGCATAATAATGGATGTATGGATATACTTAATTTTTAAATCTATTATTATGAAATATTTCAGGAGGAATATATTATGGAAAAAAGACCCAAAGCAGCAGCATACATATATGGAAGCAAAAAATATCCTAATATACGGGGCCGCGCGATATTTAATGATGTACCGGAAGGTACCGTAGTAAGCATATCAGTTCATGGTTTACCGGAATTTTCTCGTGATAACGGTAAAGTTATCGGTCCGCATGGCTTTCATATTCATGACGGTGATTCTTGTGAAATAGGTACTTTAGAGAATCCATTCCCAAGAGCAGGGGAACATTTTAATCCTACAAATCAGCCCCATGGTAATCATGCAGGAGATTTTCCAGTATTATTTTCAAATAATGGTACAGCTCATATGGATTTTTTTACCAACAGAATAAAACCATGGCAAATTATTGGCAAGACACTTGTAATACATGAATCACCTGATGATTATCGTACTGAGCCATCAGGAGACAGTGGTGAAAAAATAGCTTGCGGAGTTATTAGAAAGTTTCCGGAATAATATTAAATATAATATGGAGATTTATTATGTAGTTATGATATGGTTTTATAAATTCTAGATTAATTTAAGTTATATAATGAATAGAAAAGTAAATATCTTTATAATTAAAACATATTTGATTACGTTACCTAAGAGA
>JABLTR010113324.1_pt1 | contig 12372 bp, 13 predicted proteins | sample 7160071 | NCBI WGS metagenome assembly JABLTR01 (sample SAMN14651230, study PRJNA627086) | human gut metagenome | isolation source: feces | host: Homo sapiens
CCCTGTGCCCATTCCAGCTTGATGTCGCACACGGTTACATCATACCCGTTGGTTGCGAATGCATTTGCGATGCCCTGACCCATGGTTCCGGCACCGATCACTCCGACTTTTTTCATGTGTACTCTCCTCTTTTCTTAGTTTTATCTGAAGAAGACCGTTTATGCCTTCTTAGCAGCGATGATTTCTTCCTTCAGCAGCGGCAGGATCTCTTTGACATCCCCGACGAATCCCATGTTGGCGATCGAGAAGATCTCCGCCTGCGGATCACGGTTGATCGCAATGATCATATCAGACTTCTCCATACCGGCCACGTGCTGGCAGGCACCGGAGATACCGCATGCAATGTACAGCGACGGACGAACGGTCTTTCCGGTCTGTCCGACCTGGATGGACTTATCCGCAAAGCCATCATCGACAACAGCACGGGATGCACACATCTCGCCGCCCAGTTCTTCGGCAACCGCCTTGACCATATCCAGGCAGTCTTCCGCACCACGTCCGGCACCGACCAGGATGTCTGCCTTCGTGATGTCGACACCTTCAACAACTTTCTCGATGACCTTCTTTACGACGACCTTCGGATCGGTATCGGTCCACTCCGGTGTGAATGTGATGACCTCTCCGCTTCTGCCTGCATCCGGCGCATCCATGGAGAATACGTTCGGACGGATCGTCGCCATCTGCGGACGAGTGTTCGGGCAGATGATCGTACCGAACAGGTTACCGCCAAATGTCGGACGGGTAACCAGCAGCAGCGCTTCGCCGTCTTCGACCTTCGTCTGATCGATCTCGATCTTTGTCGCATCAGCGGTCAGACCGGCATTCAGACGGGCAGCAACACGCGGTGCCAGATCGCGTCCCAGAACGGTTGCACCGGTCAGGAAAGAATCCGGCTTGTAGGTGAGGATCACCTGTGTCAGCGCATCTGCATAGAACTGTGTGGAATATCCTTCCAGCAGTGCATCGTCGACAACGATGACCTTGTCCGCACCGTGTGCGATCACTTCGTTTGCCTTATCTGTGATGTTGTGTCCCAGCAGAACACCGACGACCTGAAAGCCCAGGCTCGGGATAGATGCGACCAGCTTTCTGGCTTCGCTGATCAGCTCATAGCCGACATTGGCAATCTCGCCGTTTTTCTGCTCTACAAATACGTAAATGTCTTTGTATCCTTCAAATTTTGCCATTTTCCATGTTCCTCCTATTTTGTGATGATCTGCTTTTCCTTCAGCGTCTTGGCGATCAGCTTTGCAGCATCGGCCGCCGGCATGTCGAATGTCTCTGTCTCAGCGGAAACATCCTTTGTGAAGGTTGCGTGTACCTTTGTAGGAGAACCAGCCAGACCGACCAGCTTCTCATCGATGCCCAGATCATCAAATGTGAAGATCTTAACTTCTTTGGAGAAGGAATCTACGATGTCGTTGCAATTCATATAACGCGGCTCGTTCATTCCGCTCAGCGTCGTGAGCACGCAAGGCAGCTTTGCCTCGATGATCTCCTCGCTGTCTTCCAGTGACTTCTTCACCGTTACCGTCGTATCTGTTACGTCGATGATCTCATCAACATAGGTCACCTGCGGAATGCCCAGGCGCTCTGCCGTCTGCGGACCGACCTGTGCCGTATCGCCATCAATTGCCTGACGTCCGGCAATGATCAGGTCATAGCCGATCTTATTGAGCGCACCGGCCAGCGTCGTCGATGTTGCACAGGTATCTGCACCACCGAACTTGCGGTCCGTGATCAGCACGCACTCATCCACACCGCGCGCATACAGCTCCTTGAGCATCTCTGCGGCCTGCGGAGGGCCCATGGAAACGATGGTAACCGTAGCGTCCATCTTCTCCTTCAGCTGCAGCGCAGCCTCTACACCAGCCAGATCATCCGGGTTGATGATGCTCGGAACACCGGCACGGATCAGCGTACCAGTCACTTTGTCGACACGGATCTCTGTGGAATCCGGTACCTGTTTTACAAGAACGATAATTTTCATGATCTTCGTTTCCTTTCTTATCTTATTCGCTTATCTTACTTCAGCATTGCACCGCTGATGACCATGCGCTGAACCTCAGAGGTACCTTCGTAGATCTCTGTGATCTTCGCATCGCGGAACATTCTCTCAACCGGGTAATCGCGTGTATAACCATAACCGCCCATCAGCTGGATCGCCTTCGTCGTCACTTCCATGGCGACCTCGGAAGCGAACAGCTTCGCCTTGGCAGCTTCTACGGAATACGGCAGGCCCTTTTCCTTCTTCATTGCCGCATCGTATACCAGCCATCTTGCCGCATCGACCTTCGTCTGCATGTCAGCCAGCTGGAACTGCGTGTTCTGGAACTTGGAGATCGGACGTCCGAACTGCTTACGGGACTTCACATACGGAACGACCTCATCGATCGCACCCTGTGCGATGCCCAGCGCCTGTGCAGCGATACCGATACGTCCGCCGTCCAGCGTCATCATGGCGATCTTGAAGCCCTTTCCTTCCTGACCCAGCAGGTGATCCTTGCTCAGGCGTACATTGTTGAAGATCAGCTCGCTGGTCGCGCTGCCGCGGATACCCAGCTTCTTCTCATGCTGACCAACGGTGAAGCCCGGCATGCCCTTTTCCACGATGAACGCGGAAATACCGTGCGTACCCTTTGTCTTGTCTGTCATTGCGAAGATGATATATACATCAGCCTCTCCGGCGTTCGTGATGAAGATCTTCGTTCCGTTCAGGATGTAATCATCGCCATCCTTTACCGCCGTCGTCTGCTGTCCGGCTGCATCCGTACCGGCATTTGGCTCTGTCAGACCAAAAGCGGCCAGCTTCTTGCCTGTGCACAGATCCGGCAGATACTTTTCCTTCTGCTCCGGCGTACCGAACTGAACGATCGGCCATGTGCCCAGAGATGTATGAGCGGACAATACGACACCGGTCGTACCGCATTTCTTGCTCAGTTCCTCTACTGCGAGGATGTAGCACAGGTAATCAGCACCTGCGCCTCCGTATTCACGGGAATACGGGATGCCCAGCATCTTGCATGCCTTCATCTTTTCAACGGTTTCTCTTGGGAAACGTTCTTCTTCGTCGGTCTCTGCTGCAAGAGGCTTCACTTCTTTTTCAGCAAATTCAGCGAATAGCTTTTTCATCATTTGTTGTTGTTCTGTTAACATGAAGTCCATAATGTTCTCCTCCTTGAATAAATGAACCCAGATTGTGTGCCTGATTCATCTTCACATAATCCTATCTAATTTTATCCTTTTCACTTTCAAGCGTCAACAACTTTGTTAATATTTTAACAAATAAAAAAGTGTGAATAGCTCAATATTTCACAAAGGTGATCCACACGCCGGGAATCGCGGAAATGTAACCGCTTCACCCGATGAAACCTCGCTTTTTCCGATGATATCTTCTTATGTTTTCCTGCGCTCTCCCGATCCGTCCGCACACTTGTGAAAAAAATAATTAGTGGTTGACTTCCCCTTCCCGCTAAGGTACACTGAAGCTGTGTGATGATCCCATCACGATCGAAAGGAGAACAGAAACTATGAGAAAAGCGTACATCGTAGCCGCCAAGCGAAGCGCCATCGGCAGCTTTATGGGCGGTTTGACCAACATCAAGCTGGTCGATCTGGGCGCTGCCGTTTTGAAGGAGACGATCCAGCAGTCCGGCATCGATCCAAAAGACATCGATGAGGTCCTCGTCGGCAATGTCATCGCGGCCGGTCTGGGACAGAACATCGGCCGTCAGGTCAGCATCGCGGCCGGCATTCCGGTCGAAGTCTGCGCACAGAGCATCAACATGCTGTGCGGCAGCGGTTTAAAGGCCGTCATGGAGGCAACCCTGCGCATCCAGGCAGGATTCGGTGACATCTATGTGGCCGGTGGTGTGGAATCCATGACCAATGCCCCTTTCCTGGTGCCGAGCAAGGTGCGTAACGGCGTCAAGATGGGTGACATGAAGCTCGTCGACAGCATGCTGCACGACGGTCTGACGGATGGCATGTACAATATTCATATGGGTGTCACTGCAGACAACATCGCAAAGAAATACAACATCTCCCGTGAGGATCAGGATGCATTCGCCTACGCATCTCAGCAGAAGGCGATCGCAGCGATCGACAGCGGACGTTTCAAGGATGAGATCGTTCCGGTCGAAGTACCGGGAAGGAAAGGTGCGGTCAACATCTTCGATACCGATGAACATCCAAACCGCACGACGTCCATGGAGAAGATGGCAAAGCTGCGTCCGGCATTCACTCCGGATGGAACGGTCACGGCCGGCAATGCTTCCGGCATCAATGACGGTGCCAGCTTCACGATCGTCGTCAGTGAAGACGCCTTGAAGAAATATGGTCTGACACCGATGGCAGAGATCATCGGCTTCGGACAGGGCGGTGTCGATCCGCGCGTCATGGGACTCGGCCCGACACCGGCGATCCTCAATGCGCTGAAATACGCAGACATGAAGATCGAAGACATGGAGCTCGTAGAGCTCAACGAAGCCTTCGCGGCACAGTCGCTGGGCGTCATCCATGAGCTGGAAGAGGCAACCGGCATGGACCGTGAGGCCTTCCTGGCAAAGACCAACGTCAACGGCGGTGCGATCGCCCTGGGCCATCCGGTCGGTGCCAGCGGAAACCGCATCCTGGTTACCCTGCTCTACGAAATGGCAAAGCGCGACTGCAAGATCGGTCTGGCGTCGCTGTGCATCGGTGGCGGTCAGGGCTGTGCGGTCATCGTCAAGCGTCCATAATCACAAGAGAAAGAAACAGGGCGATATCCACCTGGCGGATACCGCCTTTTCTTTTTGTGATGCGATGCCCCTGTCCCTCTCATGACATGATGTGCGCCCCGAACATGCTCTGTACATGCATCATGGGGCATTTGTCGCAAAAGACTGCATGCTCTAACTTGACAAAACATTCACAATTCGTTACTATTTATCTGTACATGCGCATGCGTGCGCGAAAGAGAGGAAAGACAGGTAGAGAACATGAGAAAATCTTATATCGTAAGTGCAAAACGTACAGCGATCGGCAGCTTCCTGGGCGGACTGGCAACAGTAAAGCCGAAGGACATGGGAAGCGAGGTCGTCAAGGCACTGCTGGCTGACGCAAACGTCGCTCCGGAAAATGTGGATGAGGTCATCTGCGGAAACGTGCTGGGCGCCGGTCTGGGACAGAACATCGGCCGTACCATCGCATTGGAGGCAGGCATCCCGGAAACAGTATGTGCCCACTCCGTCAACATGGTATGCGGTTCCGGTCTGCGTACGGTCATGGAGGCAGTAATGTCCATCCAGTGCGGTTTCAACGACATCGTCGTTGCCGGCGGCGTGGAATCCATGTCCGGTGCACCGTATCTGATTCCGGCCAACACCCGTACCGGAAACAAGATGGGCAACTTCACCGCAGTCGATCACATGATCTATGATGCGCTGACCGATGCCCGCGCAAACATCCACATGGGTGTCACTGCAGAAAACATCGCAAAGAAATACAACATCACCCGCGAACAGCAGGATACCTTCGCTTATGCTTCTCAGCAGAAGGCGATCGCCGCTGTCGACAGCGGACGCTTCAAGGATGAGATCGTTCCGATCACCGTTCACCTCAAGAAGATGGACGTCGTATTCGATACGGATGAGCATCCAAACCGCAAATCCAATCCGGAGAAGCTCGCAAAGCTGCGTCCTTCCTTCATCAAAGACGGAACGGTCACGGCGGGCAACGCTTCCGGTATCAACGATGGTGCTTCCTTCGTGCTGGTTGCCAGCGAAGACGCTGTCAAGAAGTACAACCTGACACCGCTGTGTGAGATCATCGGTATCGGCCAGGGCGGAGTCGATCCGCTGACGATGGGTCTCGGTCCGACTCCGGCGATCCGCAATGCGCTGAACTATGCCGGCCTGAAGCTGGATGACATGGATCTGGTCGAGCTCAACGAGGCGTTTGCCGCACAGTCGTTGGGTGTTCTCCACGAGCTGGAAGAAGAGCACGGCATCGATCTGGAGAAGTTCATGGAAAAGGTCAATGTCAACGGTGGTGCCATCGCTCTGGGACATCCGGTCGGTGCCAGTGGCAACCGTATCCTGGTATCCCTGATCCACGAGATGATCAAGCGCGATGCGAAGCTGGGACTTGCTTCCCTGTGCATCGGCGGCGGACAGGGCTGCGCAGTCATCGTCAAACGTCCATAATTCAAAACCATTCGATCCCGAAGATCCGACTTCGGGATCTTTTTCACAGGAGGCACATCTTATGATCGAAACAAAGCGATGCTGGGTCCGGCCCATGACCCTGGCAGATCAGGAAGCGATTGCCCGTATCCTGCAGGATCCGATCGTCATGACGGCCTACGAACACGCATTTTCGGATGACGAGGTCAGCGAGTGGATCAACAAACAGCTGCGACGCTACGCTCAGGATGGCTTTGGACTGTGGGCCGTCATCCGCAAAAGCGACGCAGCGCTCATCGGTCAGTGCGGGATCACCCTGCAGGACTGCAATGGCTGCACGGTACACGAGGTTGGTTACCTGTTCGCAAGAGAACACTGGCACCAGGGGTATGCCACAGAGGCTGCTGCCGCCTGCTGCTCCTATGCATTCGATGTCCTGGGATGTCGGGAAGTCTATGCGATCATCCGCGAAGGAAACACGGCTTCACAGGCGGTGGCCAAACGGCTGGGCATGCAGGCAAAGACCCATCTGATCAAACATTACTATGGAATGGACATGCCGCATACCGCCTACTGCGTACAGAAGGACGCATTCGCCGGTGATTCCCTCAAAACGAGATGACACCGGTCGGCATGCGGCTGGCGCGACGGATCGCTGCATAGTTCACACCATTTATGATCCAGACAAAAAGAGATTTCGATCGAAGGTCCCCCTTCTCCCGAAATCTCTTTTTTTATGAATCTTTATGCATCTCTTTGATGATCCGTTCGATCCGGTTGCCCTTCTCCAGCGATTCATCGTAAATGAAGATCAGCTGCGGCACCTTGCGGATGGTCATGCGATTTGCCAGGGTGGAGCGGATAAAGCCTTTGCTGCGCTCCAGCGCCTTCATGCCGGCATCGATGCGCGGCTGCTGCCCCAGGAACGTCACATAGATCTTGGCGATCGACAGGTCATTGGTCACCGTCACATCCGTGATCGTGATGAATCCGATCTTGGGATCCTTCAGCTCCATCTGGATGATGGAGGAGACCTCTTTTTGGATGATGGCCTCGATGCGGTCTTTCTTCATCGACATATCAGGCCACTTCCACCTGCTGATCCTCGAATGCCTCAATGATATCGTCTACCTTGATATCGTTGAAGTTTTCGATCGTCATACCACACTCAAATCCGCTGGTAACTTCCTTGACGTCATTTTCAAAGCGGCGCAGGGAGCCCAGCTTTCCTTCATAGACGACGACACCTTCCCGGATCAGGCGGACCTTGCAGTCACGTTTGATGCTGCCGTCGGTCACCATGCAGCCGGCGATCGTTCCGACACGGCTGACCTTATAGATCTGACGCACCTCTGCCTGTCCGATGACGACTTCCTCATATACCGGCGCCAGCATGCCCTTCATGGCAAGCTCCATTTCTTCCAGTGCCTTGTAGATGATGTTGTGCAGACGAATGTCCACACCTTCCTCTTCCGCCTTCTTGCGCACCATCGCATTCGGACGGACGTTGAAACCGTAGATGATCGCATTGGATGCGCTTGCCAGCATGATATCCGATTCCGTGATCTGACCAGCCGTCGAACGGATGACATTGACGCGGATGCCCTGCACATCCAGACGTTCCATGCTCGCCTTGACCGCTTCCGCACTTCCCTGTACGTCGGCCTTGATGATGATGTTGACATCCTTGACCTCACCTTGTTCGATCTGACGGGCCAGATCATCCAGCGACATGGCACTGGACGAGTTGCGCTCTTTTTCCACACGGCGCTGCAGGCGCTCCTCTGCAACCTGACGCGCTTTCTTATCGTCTTCAAATGCCTTGAAGACATCACCGGCGATCGGTACATCGTTGAGACCGATGATCTCGACCGGCATGGAAGGCAGCGCCTTTTTGATCTCACGGCCTCGGTCATCGACCATCTTACGCACACGGCCGTAGGCAGTACCGACGACGAGGGCATCACCGGTGTGCAGCGTTCCGGTCTGTACCAGCAAGGTCGATACCGGACCGCGGCCCTTATCCAGCTTGGCCTCGATGACGGTTCCGGTCGCCATGTGATCCGGATTTGCCTTTAGTTCTGCCATATCCGCCACTAACAGCAGCGTTTCCATCAGTTCATCGACACCGTCTCCCAGCTTGGCGGAAATCGGAACGAAGATCGTATCACCGCCCCATTCTTCCGGCATGACGCCATTATCCGCCATCTCGCTCTTGATGCGTTCCGGATTGATGCCCGGCTTATCCATCTTGTTGACCGCGACGACGATCGGCACTCCGGCCGCTTTCGCGTGGTCGATCGCTTCCTTCGTCTGCGGCATGACACCATCGTCCGCCGCAACGACGATAACAACGATATCCGTTACCTGTGCACCGCGGGCACGCATGGCGGTAAACGCTTCATGGCCCGGTGTATCCAGGAAGGTGACCTTCCGTCCCTTGACGCTGACCTGATAGGCACCGATGTGCTGCGTGATGCCGCCAAACTCTCCGGCGGTCACATGCGTCTTCCGGATGGTATCCAGCAGGGTCGTCTTTCCATGGTCGACATGACCCATGATGGTGATGACCGGCGGCCGCGGCTGCAGCTTGTCCGGATCCTCTTCCATCGCCTGGATCTGCTCCTCCAGATCGCTCTCTTCAATAATGACCTCTTTATGACATTCCACATTGAATTCCATGCAGACGAGCTCGATGTTCTCTTCATCCAGCGTAGAGTTGATCGTCACCATCGTCCCCATCATGAACAGCAGCTTGATGATGTCGCTCGCATTGCGGTTGAGCTTTTCCGCAAGCTCGCCGACGCTCATCGGTCCATGATAAGTGATCTCCTTGACCTCCACTCGTTCCTTTCGTGGTGTGAAGTTCTTTGGTCTTCCTCCCCTTGCAGGTCTCTTTGGCGCTCTTTTCTGTGGTTTCGCCATACCTATCACCTAGCCTTTCATACAAGATTGTATCGATTTCGCAAATCCGCTGTCCAGAATGGCAACAGACTTGCGGTTGTGCTGTCCGATCGCTTCATCGATCCATGCGGCGTTTTCCACGAACACATACGGAATCTGATAAAACGCGCATTTGTCACAAAGCTTCTTGCGCTGGTTCGCGCCGACGTCGGCCGCGATGAGCACGAGCGCTGCCCGCCGGCTCTGGATGCTCGCAAGGACGCTGTCACCCAAAGCGACACGGCGGGCCCGCATGGCCATCCCCAGCAGGTTCTGCCATTTATGCATCCTCTTTGAACATCTCCATCAGCTGATCATAGATCTCCTGAGGGATCTCACATTCCAGAGAACGCGCCAGGCTCTTTTTCTTCTTCGCAAGTTCGACCGCCTCCTGGCTGCGCTTGAGATAAGCGCCTCTGCCGTTCATGCGTCCGCTCTCGTCGATCTTTACTTCCATCTGCGGTGTGCGCACGATGCGGATCAGCTCCTTCTTTGGCAGCTGTTCCTGTGTCGCTACACACTTGCGCATCGGTATCTTTCGCATACCATCACCTCATCAGTCGTAATACTTATCGTATTCATCGAAATCGATGTCATCGTTGATCCAGTCGTTCTCACGTTCTTCCTCTTCCTGACGCTCGATTTCCGCAAGCTCCTCTTCGGTATAGATCGGCTTGAATTCATATTCCTTGTTGGTGAGATCGAAGGTCGGACGGCGCTTCTCCTCATCCTTATCCTTTTTACGGCTGTTACGGGCCGGCTTGTCATTGCTTGGCGCATGCGTGGTTCCGGTACCGGCAAATGCCTCGAACTTGGAAGTGAACTCCTGCTTTTCCTTGAGATCCAGACCTTTTTCACGCTGCTTGGCCTTGGCGATGCGGGCGGCCTCTTCAAAGTCATCCTGCACACGCTCTGTCGGCTTTTCTTCCGCCGGCTCACCCGTGACGACCGTGTCCTCCTGCGGTGCTGCTTCTTTTGCCGCATCCGTCATCGGCGTGCTCGCTTCGATGAAGTCTTCCTCGATCGCATCGTTGTAATCGAAGTCTGCCTCTTCCACGCTGGCGATCTCCTGTTCCTCGTTCATCGACGCGAACCGTTCACGCTGCAGGCGTTCTTTCTCTTCCTGCTGCTGACGCAGGAATTCCGCACGCTGCTGCTGGGCGATGCCCTTCCAGTCGATACCGGCTGCTTCCACATCGCTGACGGCCTTGATATCGATCTTGCATCCGGTCAGCTTCACGGCCAGACGGGCGTTCTTTCCACGCTTGCCGATGGCCAGTGACAGCTGATGATCCGGTACGATGACCAGCAGTCCGCCCTTCTTTTCCTCGCTTGGAATGACCCCGAGCACCTCTGCCGGAGACAGCGCGTTCTTGATCAGTTCGCTGACATCCTCGCTCCACTCGAAGATATCGATCTTCTCTCCGTGCAGTTCGTCGATGATCACCTGGACACGCTGACCACGCGGACCGATGCAGGCGCCGATCGGATCGATGTTTTCATTATGGGAATACACCGCCATCTTGGTGCGTTCGCCCGCTTCACGCGCGATCGCCTTGATCTCGATGATGCCCTGATAGATTTCCGGCACCTCTTTTTCAAACAGACGCTTGACAAGCGTCGGATCCGCACGGGAAACGAGCACCTGGGCACCCTTGGTCTCCTTGTTGACCTCGATGATGACCACACGGATGCGTTCCCCTTCACGGTATCGCTCATTTGGCATCTGCTGGTTCTTCGGCATCATCGCCAGCGTCTTTCCGATATTGACGATGCAGAATTTCTCCTCCACGGTCTCGATCGTGCCATAGATCATCTCATCGACCTTATCGCAGTATTCCTCATAAACGATCTGTTTCTCCGCTTCACGGATCTTCTGTTTCATGACGTTCTTGGCCAGGATGACCGCTGCACGTCCAAACTCCTGAATGTTGACCTCTTCATCCACCAGATCGCCCAGCTGATAGTTCTTGGAGATTGCCTGTGCATCTTTCAAAGAGATCTCCATCTCATCATCTTCGACTTCTTCAACGACCTCCCGCTCCTGGTATACCTTGATTGCTCCGCTGCTTTCATCGATATCCACGCGCACCAGCGCATCCGGGATCTCAATGTGCTTGCGATAGGCCTTGATCAACGCTTCCTCCAGTGCGCTGACGACGATTTCTTTCGTCAGCTTGCGGTCATTTTCGATTGCCTGCATGGCATCTACAAACATGTTCAGTTTCATCTTCCTATAACCTCTCTATATTTTCACCGATAATCGTATCAATGCGATATTTCCGGAATCAATTTTGATCTTCTTACGAACCGCCTTCGCCATGTATTCGATCTCCACTGACCGCGCATCTGCGCTCAGCAGCGTTCCTTTTACAGAATCCATGCCGGCCTTGGGATCCTTCAGCTTGACGAACACATACTCGCCGACCGCATCCAGGATCTCCTGTTCGCTGCGCAGTTCACGCTCCGCTCCCGGTGAGCAGACCTCCAGAAAATATTCATGTGAAATAATGTCGCTTTCGTCCAACAGAGATGAGATTCCCTCGGATATGCCAGCACAGGTATCAATGTCCATCGACCCATCCGGATACATCACCGAGACCTGCAGAATTCGCATCTTCCCATCCTGTACCCACTTCAGATCATAAAGAGAACATTTGTGCTGCTCCAGCACCGGCTGAATCATCACCTTGATTTTTGCAATCTGATCCATAGCATTCTCCTTTTAATCATAATGAAGGAGTGGGCAACACCCACTCCTCGTTCGTCTACGCTATGCATTCTAGCACAATTTCAGCCATGAATCAACCGGTATCCACGCATTTCCCGCCAATTTTACGCACTTTTTACCAAATGTGCAGGATGGATAAGAAAAAAACCGCCGATGAAATCTCTTTCGATCAGCAGTTTCTCTGCGCTCTTTATTTCTCAACGATCGTCTGACCCTTGTACTCACCGCACTCACACATCTTGTGAGCCAGCTTGTACTCGCCGCAAGACGGACACTTTACCAGCGTCGGTGCAGCCAACTTGTAATGAGTTCTGCGCTTTGCTTTTCTCGTCTTTGAATTACGTCTCTGCTGAACAGCCATGTTCGCACCTCCTATTTAATCTTCCGCTTTGAATTCTCGCAACTTTGCTAAACGGGGATCGATCTCCTTTTCCTTTTCTTCCTGAAGATCTTCTTCCCTGATTACTTTCCAGCCCTTTCCCTGCGGATATTCCCCGATCCCAGGCTTTACGACCTTCAGGGGAACCTCCATGA
>JABLTR010093991.1_pt1 | contig 12349 bp, 10 predicted proteins | sample 7160071 | NCBI WGS metagenome assembly JABLTR01 (sample SAMN14651230, study PRJNA627086) | human gut metagenome | isolation source: feces | host: Homo sapiens
AAAGAAAACTACCGTGTATTATGGGAAGGTATCGCTCCCCTTTCTATCTACAACAACAAAGACAAGATCAGCAGCATTGAGGACATCAAAGACGGAGATGTAATCGCTATCCCCAGCGACCTTACAAACGGCGGCCGTGCCCTTAAACTTCTTGAAAAAGCAGGACTTATCGAATGTGACCCTGCAAAGGGATATGTTCCCACAAAGGCTGATATAACAAAATATAACGTACAGATCGAGATCCTTGAGGCTGAATCAGCTACACTTGCAAACCTTCTTCCCGACTGTACAGCAGCACTTATCAACGGCGGAAACGCATTCACAGCAGGATTAAACCCCAATGAAGACGCTATCTTCACAGAAGATGTAAATCCTGAAACAAATGAAGCTACACCTGATCTTGTAAATGTTATCGTTGCAAGAAGTGCAGACAAGGATAATGAAGTTTATAAGAAGATCGTAGACGCTTACCATACAGACGAAGTAAAACAGACTATCGAAGATGAATATCAGGGTGCATTCATCTGTGCTTGGTAAAATATACATAAAAAATGACATAATAAGGGCGGCTCAGCCGCCCCTTTTCGGAGGGTGATAAAATGAGCATTAAAGATTATGTAAAAAAAGAAGAAGATTATATCGTTGGGCTGAGAAGATATTTTCATGCACATCCTGAGGAGAGCCTCAAGGAATATAACACATGCAAAAGGATAGAAGAGGAACTGGACAAATGGTCCATACCCCACAGAAGGGTAGGAGAAACGGGAGTTTACGCCTGGATAAACGGATGCGCTGAAGACGGCATTAACAGAACCATAGCCCTCCGAGCCGATATGGATGCGCTCAAGATGCAGGACCTGAAAGATGTTGACTACCATTCACAAAATGACGGCCTCTGCCATGCCTGCGGCCATGACTCCCATACGGCAGTGCTCCTTGGAGCGGCTAAGATATTAAATGAAAAGAAAAATGAGTTTTCCGGACAGATAAGACTGTTTTTCCAGCAGGCCGAAGAAATAGGAGCCGGAGCAAGGATATTTGTTAAGGAAGGCCTTATGGATGGAGTAGGAAGGGTATATGGAAGCCATATAAGTTCACAGATACCCTGTGGAAAGGTTTCCCTGACCCCTGGACCCAATAACGCCAGCTGCGACCACTTCACCATTAAAGTAAAGGGCAAGGGAGCCCATGTATCAAAGCCCCATCTTTCGGTGGATGCCCTTTATACGGCGGCACAGATCATAGTTGCTGAGCAGTCCATAGTTGCGAGAAACACCAATCCCATTGATACGGTAGTCGTTGGAATAGGCCTCTGCAACGCAGGAACAGCCTATAATATAGTTGCTGAAAATGCTGTCATCGAAGGCACCACAAGGAGCTTTTCTCCTGAGACCAGGGAATATACCAATAATAGGGTAAGGCAGATAGCTGAGGCCACAGCAGCAGCCAATGGAGCCACTGTTGAAATAGAGTTTGAGGACTTTGCCGCACCCCTTATAAATGACGCCCAGGCGGCAGCTGAGGTAACGGAAGTCGCTAAAAATATAATCCCCGAGGAAAACATAATACACGACCTGGAAAAGAGCCTTGGAGCCGATGACTTTGCGGACTATCTTGCAAAGGCCAAGGGAGTATATGCATTCATAGGCACAAGGAATGACAAAGATCCCAACACAGCCGTTCCCCAGCACCATGGCCTTTTTGACATCGATGAGAGCTCCATGCTCATATCATGCAATTTATATGTTGATTATGCCATTGAATATCTTCAGGGAAAGACAGGAAACGATTAATAGAAAGTTTTAAAGGACGGAATACTTATGTATCCCGTCTTTTTTATTGCAGTAATATTTTTATTGCCTAAAAAAAACTATGATTATATAATATTTATAATGGCGGTGATAGATATGAAAACTGCGGGATTTGCGGCGGTTATACTGGCCGGAGGACAGAGCAGAAGGATGGGAAGGAATAAGGCTGAAATAACCTTTAATGGAAAGAGGACCATAGATATCCTGGCTGAAAAACTTAAGGACTTTGAGGATATAATGATATCCTCAGATATGGAGCTTAAAGTGGAAGGCTGCAGGAATATAAAGGATATTTATAAGGAAAAGGGGCCTGCTTCCGGGATACTGTCAGCCCTAAGGGAAACGAAGGCTCGGGCTCTGTTTGTCACAGCCTGCGATATGCCGCTCATTAAGGAAAGCACTGTCAAAAAAATATGTTCTATATATTCATTATATAATGAAGAAATAGATGCGGCAGTTATCAAGACATCCCAGGGAATAAACCCTCTGTTTGGGGTTTATGGAAAGGATACGGCTGATATTTTTGAAAGGAATATAATTTCTGGAGAACTGTCCGTTAAAAAAATACTGTCAGGCATGAGGGTGGTACTGGTGGATGCTGAGACCATAACCGATGATGAAAATGAGTTTTTGAATATGAATACTCCCGATGACTGCCTGAGAATAAAGAAGGTGTTTTATGAAAACAGATGCCAATGAGGCTTTAAATCTCATAGAAAAACATACAAAAACACTTAAAACAGAATATGTAAATATTTCCGAGGCCCTAGGCAGGGTGGTTTCTGAGGATATGTATGCCCTGAATGACTATCCGCCCTTTTCCAGGTCGCCCTATGATGGATATGCCATTAGGGCGGAGGACAGAAAGAATAGAGAAATTTTTACTGTCATAGGTTCCAGTTTTGCCGGAACGCCTTTTATGGGAACGGTAGGCAGAAATGAGGCGGTAAAAATTATGACCGGAGGCGTCATACCACCTGGAGCTGACTGTGTTGTCCCCTGGGAAAAAACAGACAGGGGAGAGGAAAAAGTCAGCATATACGCCGAGCCAAGACCCTATGAAAATTATATAAAACAGGGTGAGGACTATAAACGGGGAGAACTGCTGTTAAAAAAGGACATAGTTATGAATGCGGCTGAAATGGCTCTGGCCGTATCCGGCGGAGTGTCTGAGATAGAGGCCTATCCAGTTTTAAAGGCCGCTGTCATATCTACAGGGGATGAGATAGTCCCTCCCGGAGAGAAGCTCAAAGAAGGAAAGATATATGATACAAATATGATATATGTTTCCTCAAGGCTTAAGGAGCTTAAGGTGGACACAGTGTATGTAAAAGCGGCGCCGGATGATGTGCGACTGCTTAATAAAACATTTACTGAGGCCTGTAAAAGTTCGGATATAGTATTCACCACCGGAGGGGTCTCTGCAGGCCAGAAGGACCTTGTGCCTCAGGTGCTTGAAAATATGGGAGCTGAAATAATATTCAAGGGAGTGGATATAAAGCCCGGTATGCCGACGGTATTTTCCATGGCTCAAAACGGCGTTCCTGTGGTGTCCCTTTCGGGCAATCCCTTCGCTGCTGCCGTAGGTTTTGAACTGTTTGGAAGGGCTGCCCTGGCAAAAAGGTCAGGAAACCGGTTTTTTCTTCCAAAAAGATCAGATGCTGTGCTAAAAAGCGGATACAGTAAAAAAGGCGGGGCAGAAAGATATGTCAAGGCCTTTGAATCTAATGGATACGTGGATATACCATCTTCCCAGGGTAATGGCTCTCTGAGGTCTATGTGCGGCTGCAACTGTCTGGTGCGCATACCCAAGGAGATAGACAGTCTGTCTCCAGGTGAAAGGGTGGAGATACTTTATGTCTGAAAGGGCAGATATAATAGCCGTAAGCGGAGGCAAAAATTCCGGTAAAACCACATTTATTGAGGGCCTTGTGGCATACTTCAATAAAAAGGGCATAAAGACAGCCGTTATAAAACATGACGGCCACAGCTTTGAACCGGACAGGGAAGGCACCGACAGCAGAAGGTTTTATGATGCCGGAGCCATTGGAACGGCTGTATTTGATGGAGAAAAGCTCCAGATTGTAAAAAGAATAGACAAAATAAATATCGATGATATATTTCCCGAGGCCGACCTGGTCATACTCGAGGGATTCAAATATTCAGATTACCCCAAAATATGGATGTGTTCTGATGAAAAATTCGATGGGATAAAAAACATAATTCTCTGGGCCGGAGACTGCAGCTATTCACCGAGAGTGGATAAGAACGATATCGAAGGGGCCGGAGGATATATACTGGACTATATGAGGAGGCATGAAAATGAGCGAAATAATTAAAAAGGCTGTCTGTCCCTATGACTGCCCCACATCATGTGGATTTTTAGCGGTGGTAGAAGAAGGCAGATTAAAGGGCATAAGACCAGATAAAGACCATCCCGCTTCCCAGGGCATATTATGCAGAAAAATGAGGAACTACGAACGTTCCGTAAACTCGCCTGACAGGATACTGACTCCCCTTATGAGGGACGGCAAAAAAGGTGAGGGCAAATTCAGGCCCATAACCTGGGATGAAGCCATTGAGACCATAGGCTCCAGATGGAAGGATATAATCAAAGAGAATGGGCCGGAAGCTGTGGCATACTGCTATTATTCCGGTGTCATGAGTGATATTCAGAGACACTGCGGAGAGGCATTTTTCAATAAGATGGGAGCCCTCAGACTTATTAAGACCCTCTGTTCCTCAGCCAAGGGCGTTGGATATTCCTCAGTAATGGGAAAGACCGGCTGCCTTGACCCCAGGGAGATAGGAGGAGCTGACCTCTATATCGTATGGGGCTCAAATATGACAGCCACAAGGATACAGTCCATGCCAGATATAGTAAAGGCTAAAAAAGAAGGGAAAAATGTCATACTCATAGAGGTATGCGCCGAGGCCATGAAGCAGTTCTGTGATGAGACTGTACTCATAAAGCCCGGAACGGACGGTGCACTGGCTCTGGCCATGATGCATGTGCTCGTAAGAGAAGGACTGGCCGATGAAAAATTCCTCAAGGAAAATACAGAAGGCTATGATGAGTTCAAGGAGACCCTTCCGGAGTATACTCCTTTATGGGCTGAGAAAATAACGGGAATACCCGCTGAAAATATCGAAAAACTTGCCATTGAATACGGCAGGGCCAAATCTCCTGTGATAATCCTTGGAAGCGGCAACTCCAGATATGGAAACGGCGCCATGACCGTAAGGCTCATAACCATACTTTCACATTTTACAGGGGCATGGATGAGAAACGGCGGTCTCTGCGGATGTACACCCACTGACAGGAGCTATGTCAACGGAAGCCTCATAACAAGGCCCGACTTCAGGACCAATGAAGCTAGCAGCATAAACATCAACCAGCTGGGAGCAGCCGTAAAGGATGGAAAGGTAAAGAGCCTTTATGTTTATGCCTCAAATCCCGCAAACTCCGTAAGTGATACCAATGCGGTGGTGGAAGGTCTCAAACGTGAGGACTTATTCACTGTTGTTCATGAAAGATTTATGACAGACACTGCCAGATACGCAGACATAATCCTTCCCGCCACGTTTTCCGTGGAGCAGAGCGACATATACGAAGCCTATGGATACTGTACCCTGGCTGCGGCAAGGAAGGCTGTGGAACCTGCCGGCGAGAGTAAAAGCAACTGGGATACATTCAGGCTCCTGGCTGAAAAGATGGGCTATGAGGATGAATACTTCAAGCTCAGCGAAGATGAGATGCTGGATAAGGTGCTCAGTGAGCCCACAGATGCGGTCAAGGAATTGAGCCAGGAGGAAAGAGATATCCTCAAAGAAGGCGGATGGGTAAATATGCCTTATTCCGACCACCATGTATGGAAGACAAAGAGCGGAAAAATACAGATAGTAAATGATAAGGCCGGAGAAAGGGTGCCTAAGTTTACAGAAGGCCATGGTGGAGAGTATCCCATAAGTCTTGTATCCATCCCTTCGGAATATACCCTTAACTCCATATTCAGTGAACGTAAAGACCTGAAGGATACCAGGGGAGAAATGAAAATATTCATAAATACCGCTGATGCCAAAAAGAGGGGAATAAAGGATGGAGACGACGTAATCTGTTTCAATGATATTGGAAAGGTACGTTTTAAGGCTGCTGTTACCGATGCTGTTGCTGAGGGTGCCGCAGCTGCCGTTGGAATATACGGCCATAGAAATTTTGAAAATGGATTCGGTGTAAATGCTCTCCAGCATGACAGATTATCTGACAGGGGAGAGGCAACGACCATGAATGACAATACCATAGATATAATGCTGGCCTAAAGCAGTAAAATATTAAGGAATAAAACAGAGGCAGTCCGTAAAAATACGGGCTGCCTTTTATGTTACTTCATTATATATCAATATTAAATCTCACCATCAATGGTGCTGTTAGATAAAATATCCCTGTCACAGTTTTCAAGGACGGCCTCGTCCTTTGAAAGTATATAGAAAAATACCGCTGTGGAGCTGTTTTCAAAATATTTGGCGTATATCCTGCCGTGCATATTTATGGGAGCAAACTCATCACCATCCACAGAAAATGAAGGTATGCCGTACTGTAAATATGACACGTCAAATTTGGAATATTTATGGGCGGGACTGCTGGCGGTGATGTCCACATCATATTTTATCCAGTTATCATATCCGGCATAGGCCACGCCGCTTTCCGCATCATCTATGGAACTTTCAAATACCATATCATCCGTGTCAAGGCCAAAGGGCCTGAGCACAAGATATTCCAGGTCAAACTCAGGTATTTTTGTGACATCATCAATATCAGGGATACCATCTGAGAAACCATAGGGCTCTCCGTCTGTGGTTTCCGTTATATATGCCCCGTAAAATGCTCCAAAATAAGGAGAGTCAGGGTCAAATAGCCTGCTGCACCCATGAAGCAGGGAAAATGATGGAAAGTTATACATGATAGTCAGAGATACGTCATCCCGTCCGATATAATGGTCAAACCCTGGACTGTCGTTGAAGGTCATAACAAATGGGTACCAGTCTGAATATCCGGTGGACAGCCCGCCGGGTATATTTATTTCAAATCCCTTTTCAGCCTGTACCGATGACCTGCTGTGGTATGCACTGTAGGGGAGCATCACAGCCAGGCTTCTGAAAAGCGCAAAGGGCGGTGAAAATACTACGGCCAGAACTATTATTATAATAATGAAAGTACGTTTTTTCATGATATCGATCCTCTTTATGGCTGAAACCCAAAATACATGCCACTGCCTTAAATGCAATTATATCATATGGGAGAGGGGTTGTCACAAGGACACGCATATTAAATTGAAAGCTTAAAAATATGCCGGGCAATAGGGGAGTGCAATGGTCAGTAAAATGTCATGTAAAAAGCTGGCCGTTCTCCGCCAGTATGAAGATCATTAGGAATTATATGTAAATGTTCATAAATATTTAAAATTCTGTTAACCAAAATTTTGTTGATTTAATCGGCGGTTGATGATAAAATAACAAATATGATCAAATTAATGAGAGGTGAGAATGTTATGGATAGTTGTGGCAGTTGCGGGCGATGTGACAGTGACAGGTGTGATATAGACGATGTACTGCGGCAGTATTCACGACATTCTGCCTGAGCGGTATTTTTTATTATGCCCATCACTTTTCAGCCTTCAATTAAAACAGAGATATCTTTTCTGCTTGAGGGATCGAAAGCGGTGGTTTTTTTATGCCCTTTTTCGGATAAGATATCTATTGATTGTGTTTTTAGATCTTATTGCAAGGGGTGAGAAGAATGGAAAAAGAAAGAAAAAATATGACAGCCGGTGTTCCTGAAAGACCCGACTATGAAAAAGAACTTATCGAAATAATAAAAAGCAATGAACCTGATTCCGTTATAAGAGAGAAATTAAACGATTATCATGAAAATGATATAGCCGATGTTCTGGAGAGCCTTACGGCATTTGAAAGAAAGAAACTTTACCGCATACTTGGTGTTGAGAAGGTATCGGAAATATTCGCATACCTGGAGGACGAAGTCGTTAAGTATGTGGAAGAGCTCGACCCCGAAAAGGCAGCGGACATCATCGAGTCTATGGATGCCGATGATGCCGTGGATATACTGGACGAACTGGAAGATGACAAAAGCGGCGAGATCATAAAACTTATGGACGCTGATGCCAGACAGGACATCGACCTTATCCTTTCCTATGATGATGACGAGATCGGAAGCAGGATGACAACGAATTTCGTGTCGATAAAAAGAGGCTCCACCATCAGACAGGCCATGAAAGCCCTGGTGGACCAGGCAGCGGAAAATGACAATATATCTACCCTTTATGTGGTAAATGATGACGATACGTTTTATGGTGCCGTTGATCTGAAGGACCTCATAATAGCAAGGGATTATATGGACTTTGAAAGTCTCATAACCACATCCTATCCCTATGTTTACGCTGAGGAAAAAACAGAGGAATGTATCGAAGAACTGAAGGATTATTCAGAGGACTCCATACCTGTACTCGATAATGCTAATAAACTCCTTGGTGTAATCACATCCCAGGACATCGTAGAAGCCGTAGACGAAGAAATGGGCGATGACTACGCAAAACTCGCCGGCTTGACAGCTGAAGAGGACCTCAATGAGCCATTTATACAGAGTGTGAAAAAACGTATGCCCTGGCTTATACTGCTGCTGTTTTTAGGACTTATCGTATCATCTGTAGTTGGAATATTTGAGTCAGTTGTATCACAGATAACTCTGGTGGTATGTTTCCAGTCACTCATACTTGATATGGCCGGAAACGTAGGAACCCAGTCTCTGGCAGTTACGATCCGTGTGCTTATGGATGAGAACCTTTCAGGAGGGCAGCAGCTCAAACTTATACTGAAGGAAATGAGAGTTGGCTTTACAAATGGTATGATACTTGGTGTATTGTCGTTCATATGCGTAGGCGGATATATTTTCTTGGCAAAGGCTAAAAGTGCCATGTTTTCATTTGCGGTGTCCGGATGTATTGGAGTATCACTGGTCGTTGCCATGGTGATCTCAAGTTTTGTTGGCACGGCAGTACCTATTTTCTTCAAGAAGATAAAGGTGGACCCGGCTGTGGCTTCTGGTCCCCTCATCACGACAATAAACGACCTTGTGGCTGTTATCGCCTACTATGGCATAGTGTGGGTACTGCTCATCAATACCCTGAGCCTGGTTGAATAAACGGTTGTATAAGGGTATATGAATTGTTATAATATATAGTAATAATAGTTAAATATCAATACAAAGGGGTAAGTGCTGATGGCAAATAAATACGGAATGGTAAAATGCTATTTTGAACACGGACTCTGGTCTTCAAATCAGGTCAAGGATGCCGTAACAAAGGGCCTGATCACATCGGAGGAATACAGGGAAATAACCGGAGAAAACTTTGATGTGGCTTATTTAAAGGAACGTGTCAGCAAAAATAAGAAAAATAAAACCATTAGACAATATATAGTTGATGCTTTTACGGATGAGGTGTTTTCTGGAAACCCTGCTGCCGTATGTATTCTTAACAATCCCATATCAGATGAATTAATGCAGAAGATAGCCATTGAAAACAGACTGGTGGAAACTACATTTGTTCTTAAAAAGGGCAATTCATACGGTTTGAGATGGTTTACGGCCAAGGGTGAGATAGATATGTGCGGACATGCTGTGCTGGCTGCGGCCTATGTTATCCTCAATTTTTATGAGAAAAATAAAGAGGTCATAGAATTTGACACCCTTGACGGAAAAATAACGATATTTAAGAATGATGATGTATATGAAATGGACTTCCCTCAGTATCAGCTGAAAAAAATACCCATTACCGATGATATGGTGGAAGCCATAGGAGCTCCGGTAAAGGAGGCTTATCTGGGAAGGGATCTGCTCCTGGTGCTCAATGACGAAGATACTGTAATAAATCTTAAGCCCGATATGGAAAAGCTCACCCATCTCTATGGCCTTATAACCCATGTTACGGCTAAAGGAAGCAGATATGACTGTGTTGCCCGTTCATTTTCACCTAAGATAGGAACCGATGAAGACCCTGTCTGCGGTCTTGGACACTGTTATATTGCTCCCTACTGGAGGGAAAAGCTCGGACAGAATGTGCTTGTTTCCCGCCAGGTATCCAAAAGAGGCGGTACGGTGTACTGCAAGATGATAAAGGAAGGACGAGTAAGGCTCTGCGGAAAGGCTGCTCTGTACGCTGAAGCGGATATATATGTGGATTGATATTAAGTATTAAGATACATTAGATACTATATTGTAATGTAATGATGTGAAACCTCTCTAAATATTAGAGAGGTTTTTTGTATACCATTTCTTTGTTTTAATCTTGACAAACTTTGTTAAATATTTTACAATATAATCAAGATAAGGGAAACGAATCACATAAGAAAAAATAATGAAAAATCAAGGAAATACTTAAAATAGACGGTTAAGTATTATTTGAACAGGGGAGGTCTTTACTATGACATGTGAAAAATTATTTAACAAAGCTTGTGAAGAAAAAATGCACGGAAGACTTGAAAGAGCATATGAATTATTTGCAGAAGTTGTTCATAATTATCCCGGAACAGACGACGCAATATATGCAAACGAAGAAATGACAATGCTTTCAGTTGCCAACGCATCAGAGTATGACTACATCCCTTCATTTGTTGAAGACGAAGAAATTGCATGTGAAAAGTTATACGACAGAGCCTGTGAAGAAAAAGCTGCCGGAAACTTAGAAAGAGCATATGAGATATTCGCAGAAGTTGTAAACGGATATCCCGGAACAACATTCGCTATCTATGCAAACGATGAAATGATAAGACTTTCAGTTATGAACGCTACAGAGTATGCACACATTCCTTCATATATCGAAAGCGAAGCAGAAAAATGCGAAAAACTTCTTAACAGAGCTTATGAGGAAAAAGCCAATGGATGCCAGGAGAAAGCATATGAATTATTCGCAGAGGTAGTTCACGATTATCCCGGAACAATATTCGCAATCTATGCAAATGAAGAAATGACAAGACTTTCAGTAAGAAATACAGCAGACAGCTATACTCCTTCATATGTAGAGGAAGAAGCTATCGCTTAAATTTTTAAAGGACAAATTAATTAAGCAGCATCTTAAAGGAGCGCCCTTCGGCATAATGGGTATGCCGGAGGGCGCTTTATGTTTTAAATATTCAGGTATTGAAAAGGTCCTACAAATTTCATATAATATAGATAGTGTTTTTCAGCACAATTATTTTTTCAGGGAGGGATATATATGAGCCCGGAAGTTTTAGAATTAAAGAATTTGATAGATAACAGTGATAATATCGTGTTTTTTGGCGGAGCAGGCGTGTCTACTGAGAGCAATATACCTGATTTCAGAAGTGAAAATGGTATTTATAACGCGGTCAATCAGTATGGCTATCCTCCGGAGACAATGCTCAGCCACAGTTTTTTTGTGTCACATCCTGAGATCTTCTTTGATTATCTAAGAAAGACTCTTATTTATCCCGACGCAAAACCTAATAATGCCCATATAGGTTTGGCAAAACTTGAACAGATGGGAAAACTTAAGGCTGTAGTGACTCAGAATATAGATAACCTGCATCAGATGGCAGGAAGCAAAAATGTTTTTGAGCTCCACGGGACCTTATATAAAAACTACTGTGTTAAATGTGGAAAGAAATTTGACATAGACTACATATTGAACAGCACCGGAATACCTAAATGTGATAAATGCGGAGGTATCGTACGTCCTGATGTGGTGCTCTATGAGGAGGGCCTGGACGGTTCCACCATATATGGAGCTGTGGCAGCCATTGAAAAGGCTGATGTGCTCATAGTAGGAGGAACATCTCTGAATGTATATCCTGCTGCTGGACTTATCGATTACTATAGAGGAAATAAACTGGTGCTCATTAATAAGAGCGTTACTCCCTATGATGGAAGAGCCAATCTTATCATAAGAGAAAAGATAGGAGAGGTTTTCAAGGAAGTACTTGGACTGTGATTACATTTATATATAAATGTATATATAATGAAATGATGGCGGCGCTTTTAGGGGCGCTGCCTTTTATATAACTGGAAGAATAAAATATATTTTTCAATTTTCGTTAAATTAATTTAAAAAAACCTTGACAAATATTATATGCTTTGTTACAATCAATAATGCACTGTGAACTTTGAAAACTGAACAGTTGATGATAAAAATTAAACCCAAGTCAAAAAAGTTGGTAAGCAGAAATGTTTACCTCTTATCTAATGAGTTATCTTGAAAAAGATATACTGCCAAGTAATGAATGGAAAAAAGTCAGAGTTAACTGACGAAGGAATTAAACATAAGAGTTTGATCCTGGCTCAGGATGAACGCTGGCGGCGTGCTTAACACATGCAAGTCGAGCGGAGATGTTTAGAAAGCTTGCTTTTTGAATATCTTAGCGGCGGACGGGTGAGTAACGTGTGGGCAACCTGCCTCATACAGAGGGATAATCATGTGAAAACGTGACTAATACCGCATGTCATT
>JABLTR010111287.1_pt1 | contig 12342 bp, 12 predicted proteins | sample 7160071 | NCBI WGS metagenome assembly JABLTR01 (sample SAMN14651230, study PRJNA627086) | human gut metagenome | isolation source: feces | host: Homo sapiens
ATAAGTATATTTATACGAAGTATTATTTTGCGTAAAGCAGCCATATGCAATATGGCTGCGCGCAGGCGCCCCCTTTTACGGTATCGGGACCAGGAGTGGTTTTATTATAAATATCCTGCGTATTTTTGTTTTTATATATTGTTTGATTTAGGATAATATAGCTTTGCTTATATATTATTACAATAAAATACATATTGTATAATATTCTAAATTTTATTATAAAATTATGTTCAAAAAGTACAATTAAACTATTATGTACAACAAATAATATTAAATTTTGTTTAAATTTATGTGAAATATATTTCCTCGTATTCTATTTTATACTTGTAAAGTATTTATTTTTATGATAAAATTTTTAATGGATATGTTAATTTTTTATAAAATAAGCTGTTAATTTTATAATATCAGCTTATTTAAAAGCATCCCATTAACTATTTTATAAGGAGGTTGAATTTAATGAAAAAATTCAGTCAAAAAATGGCATGTATCATAATTGCGGTTATGATGATTTGCGCTATGATACCTGTCACAGTCTTTGCTCAAGGCGACGCCGGGGTTACAAAAACAGCTTACAGTGAATTTGTCCCAAATACTACTAAGTATAACGTTGTAAGCGGCGGTTGGGCAGAAACCGGTTATGGTACAGTAGTGCTTAATGATTCTGTTACTACAGCTACAGACCTTGTATATACAGAATACTTTGGTAGCCACTATACCGGTTACGCCAAGGGATATACTTGGATTACAAAGTCAAGTTCCAACCCAGACGTAGCGACTGCTAATGTTACTACCGGTACATATTCTAACGGCAGACCTTGTTTAAAGGTTGATTTCACCGCTGGTTCTGTACAGGGTTCTACTCAGATCAAAATTGAATATACCTGCACTGAATTAAAAGTTACATCAGGTATTGCACAGGATTCACAGACTGCATATGCAGTAAGCGGCACACTTATTTATAATGTTAGCAATGGTGAGGGCGGCGTTACTCCACCAACACCTGACAAGCCTAACCCTCCAACTGCTGATGTAATAGACAGTATTGCAGATCCTACTTATGGTACTGTACGTATGTACTGTGAGGAATATTATCCTTCACATTCTGTAAAAACTACATACATTTCTTCTCATACTGATGGATATACATTAAGCGAAGTTATAGAAAATGACGGAAGCTATCCTGTAGCTCCTGCAGCTGATTATCCATGGGTTTGTATTCTTACATTAAATAACGATTATTGGGTTAATCTCTATAATAAGAGCTTTGCATCCCAATATGGAACTCATTATCTCAGCGACCGTACAGGTACAATTACCATACCGTTCTTCAGTGATGGAGAAGAGTGGTACTATGATACCAATAGTACACCAGTATATATTTATTTAACTGAAACTAAACCTGTTCATGTTCATAATGATGGAGACGGAGATGGTTTCTGCGATACTGATGGAGCCTGTATGCATCAACATGACGACAATGGTTATTGCACCGAAGAAAATTGCAGCCATCCTCACGATGGAAATGATGCATGTTGTCCAATAGCTCCACATGTACATACCGATGGAGATGGTGACGGTTTCTGCGATACAGATGGAACCTGTATGCATAATCATGACGAAAACGGTTATTGCACCGAAGAAAATTGCAGCCATCCTCACGATGGAGACGGCGCATGTTGTCCAAAAGCTCCGATCGAAGTAACAGCTACAACTGAAAGAGATATGTATGCAAAAAATGAAGTATTCCAAGTTACAGTAACAACAGAAGACGATGCTGAAAGTGTATCTTTTGTTAATGAATATGGCGTTCTTATTACCAGTTGGGTTGAAAGTAAAACAATAAACAGAGACGGTTCCGCTACTTGGGTAATAAATACATCATTAGGTACCAAAGGCGATGAACGTATAATTAACGTTATTGTAGACGGCGAAAAAGCTACTGAATTTACAGTTAAAATTGTCGATTTCATGCCAGGTGAATCTGATAAAGGTGTAATATCCGCCAAAGTTGATGGATTAAGAGTAGTTGCAAAGAATAAATCTTTTGATGTTATTGTTCAAACAGGTACAGAAGTAGTTTCCTTAGAATTAACTAATGAATATGGCAATAGTTTAGGCAAAGTATTAAAATCAAGAGTAGTAGATGGTGATACAGTTACTTGGACATATTCTACAAGCATAGGATCTAAAGGTAACCGTACCATTACTGTTGTTGGATATGATGAATATGATCAACCAATTGATAAAACTGCATCATTTGGCGTAACAATAATTAATTAATCATCATAATATAAAATCAAAACTACCCGTTTTACAGGTAGTATACACATAGGTTAAAAACCTAAAAATATCGGTCAGCGTCTAAATACGCTGGCCGGTATTTTTTTACAAAGGTTCAAACCTATTAGTCTTTTCTCTTTTTTACATTCCTTCTTAATAAGACGTTTGTATTACTGCCATACTAAAAAGGTCTTCATACTCTCTTACACGTTGTCTGTGTAGGGCTATAACGTATTTCTCATGCTCTTGGATATTTTTCTATTAGCAGCCTCGTTAATTCTCTTGTCTATATATTATATCCTTTTTCATAGAAATACCTGTTCCCTGATTTATACTTCAAGTTTTCATGTTTGTCAAATATCGTCAGGATACATTTCCTCTTTAGATATCCCATGAAACTTAACTCACTCATTTTCAATTGTATAATTACCAGTAGATGTACATGAGTCCGGCATCGTATATCCTTCTACGACCTCCACGTCTTTATATTTGCATTGTATTCAAAAAGTCTCCTGTAAATCTTTTCAATAACTCCATTTATATAATATTTTTCTGGTATTTTGGTCTGAACAATATATGATAAATTACACACCTGTTTGGTATGCTCTAAACTATTTATTCAATTTGCCATTATACACTCACCTTTTCTTTACAATAATCCTAAACATCTTTATTGTATCTAATCGGTGAGTTTTCTTTATAACTTTTTTCTCTATCTGCATATCAGGTAATTACTTGTTTTGCTTCAAGCTACTGCCTAAAGGCTGAATAAAAAGAGGATCTGGAATAAATATCATATTCCAGATCCTTTAACAGTATATGAATATGTATTAATATTTTATCAATACGCCGTCATATCACAAAACAACTGTTTTTTATTAAACTTTCTGTCCAGCTTCTCTTGCTTTATCAAGTTTAACATTACGGAAATAAAGAGCAATATCAATAGAAATTTCAATAAAGTTTAAAATATAGAAGAAGAAACTAAGATAGAAAATAAATCCGCTGCTTCCCATAGCAACTATTTGTATAATTTTACGAGCAATACCAAATGCATAACCAATTAAAAGGAAAACCTCAAAAAACAGGCTTTTACCTTTTGCAGTACGTGATATCCATGATTTACGAATGGAAATAGGCCATGAAAGACCAAAGCAAAAAATAGTAAGCGCCTCAAAAAGATCAGTAATCATAGCAAGATCCATGACTGTGTCCCCTTTTAAATATTATTTTGTTTAGTATAATTAGGTAAAAGTTTTGGTGAAATGGTTTCAGTTACAATATCCGCTTTTTCAAGTTCTCTTTCAAAAGCATCAATATGTTTTAATGTTAATTTGCCAAGAGTAGTTTCTTTTGCTGATTTTGCAGCATTTTTACCTGCACTGCGTCCAAATACAATAATATCTAATAAAGAATTACCCATCAGTCTATTTTTACCGTGGATACCGCCGACAGCTTCACCTGCAACAAATAAATTCTTTACATTTGTTGTCATGCCATCTGGTGTTATGTCTAAACCACCGTTTTGATAGTGAAGTGTCGGATAAACTAATATTGGTTCTTTACGTATATCTATATCATATTTAAGGAACATACGCATCATAGCAGGAATGCGTTTTTCAATTGTACCTTCACCGCCGATTTTTTCAATCATAGGTGTATCAAGCCAAACGCCTTTACCATTACCAGTATCTACACCATTTTCTCTTGTACTGCATTCTCTGATAATAGAAGCAGCGGCAACATCACGAGTCTCTAATGGGTGCATAAATACTTCGCCATTAACATTAACTAATTTTGCACCAAGTGAACGTACTTTTTCAGTAACCAAAGCACCGAAAATTTGTTCTGGATATGCCGCACCGGTAGGATGATACTGAAGGGTTTCAGGATAAAGAAGTTTTGCGCCTACACGGTAACCAAGTACCAAACCGTCAGCAGTGGCGCCATAGTGATTAGAAGTTGGGAACCCTTGATAATGCATACGTCCAGCGCCGCCAGTAGCAATAATAACAGTTTTAGCCCTGGCAACAAGCAGATCTTTCGTTTCCATATTCATTAAAACAGCGCCTGCAGCATTGCCATTTTCATCTAAAATTAATTCTATTGCTGCTGTAAAGTCAACAACAGGAATTTCACGATTTAATACTTCATCACGTAAAGTTCTCATTATTTCAGCGCCGGAATAGTCTTTTGCTGCATGCATACGTTTGCGAGAAGTACCACCGCCATGAGTTGTAATCATAGTACCATCAGCATCTTTATCAAATTCAACGCCTAAATTACTAAGCCACTGAATTGCTTCAGGTGCATCACAAACAAGCTTAGAAAGAAGCTCTCTCTTAGCAGCAAAATGTCCGCCGCCAAATGCATCTATAAAATGAATAGCTGGGGAATCATTTGGTTTATCAGCTGCCTGAATACCGCCTTCTGCCATCATTGTATTTGCATCGCCTATACGGAGTTTTGTTACTATCATAACATTAGCGCCAGCTTCATTGGCTTCTATTGCTGCTGAAGCACCAGCGCCACCGCCGCCAATTACAAGTACATCCACATCATAATCTGGATTATTAAGATCAACACTGTCAGCTGAAATACGGCTATGAGCCTGCAATATTTCCGCTAATTCTGTAGGAACCTTTTCACCACTATTTGGACCAACTTTAAGTATAGCAAATTCATCTTGCTTATAATCAGGATGATAAGCCGCTAATAAATCTTCCTTTTGTTTTGCGGTCATACGCTCCGGTTCTAAAGCAATATTTTTTTCTCTTGCTGCTTCAACTGCAGCTAAAGATTTTTGAAATCTTTCCGAATACATAATCTACATCTCCCTCCTTACTTCTCGATTTCACGGTTGTTATAGAGTTCTTTCATTTCATCGATTGGTTTATTCATCAATGCTTCAATAAGCTCAGTGAAAGTACCATCTTTGATCTCTTTAACACGTTCTTCAAGATGTCCACATTTAGGAGCAAGATATTTGCCATTAATTCTACGGGCAAGCATAGCTACCTGTGGATGAGAAATACCGGCAGGGCAACGTGAAGAACATACGCCGCACATTACACAGTCAAAAGATTCTTCTGCACATTTTTCAAAATCACCACGCTGTGCATAAGCAATATACTGCATAACATTAAGTCCTTGAGTACAACTCTTTGTACATGCATTACAGCCGATACAAGCATAAATTTCCGGATAAAGCTGCATCATAACAGCTTGGGTCGGCGTGATTTTTTCCATATCATAAACCTGTTTGACAAGTGGAAAGAAAGGTAATGTAGCAATATACATATTATCTTCAACTTTAGTCTGACATGCAAGACATGCTTTTAATTCACGGTCGCCTTTGATACGGTAGATTGTAGCACAAGCGCCACAGAACCCATTACGGCATCCACAACCTCTGATCAGCTGATATCCTGCATATTCCATAGCACGCATAATTGTCAAATTATCAGGCACTTCATATTTTTTCCCAAACAGAAAAACATTTACCATATTCTCCATACTAATACTCCTTTAATACTCATCCGGCAATTCATCTAACTCATCAAAACGGAAAACCGGACCATCTTTGCAAATATATTTGGAACCGACATTGCATCTTCCGCATTTGCCGATACCACATTTCATACGCATTTCCAAAGTGGTATAAATCTGCGTCTTTTCAAATCCAAGAGAATACAAACCATCCAATGTAAACTTTATCATAATTGGAGGGCCGCAGAGAATAGCGGTTTTATCGGTATCAAATCCAAGCTCTTTAACATAGTTCGGTACAAATCCAACATGGCCATCCCAGCCTTCCTGTTCACGGTCAATTGTTAAATGTACATGAACATCATTGCTGTTAGACCAGTCGTCTATAATTTCTTTATAATCTAATAAATCGTCCTTACTGCGCGAACCATATACAATATCAATTTTTCCGTAACGGTCACGGTAATGGAGACAATAATTAATAACAGAACGTAAAGGAGCTAAACCAACGCCACCGGCAATAAAAAGCAAATTCTTTCCTGCAAATTCATCATCTACAGGGAATGGTTTACCATATGGCCCACGTATAGTAATTTCTTGGCCTGGCTCAGCCTGATGCAGCCAATCTGTTACACAACCGCATTTTTTTATGGAAAATTCCATATATTCAGTGTTTGTAGGAGAAGAAGTAATAGAAAACATCGCTTCCCCTACTCCAGGAACTGAAAGCATCGCACATTGGCCAGGACGATGCTCAAATGGTTTTACTCCATCAGGTGTAACAACGCGGAAGGTTTTTATATCCGGTGTATCAATTCGAACATCTGTAATGACACCAATCTTTGGAATTAAGGTTTCTGGACGATTATTCATTTTCCTTACCTCCGATCGTTTTCATAACTTTAACGATATTCATAGATATAGGACACTTTGCAAGACAACGGCCGCAGCCTACACAACTGAATAAACCGTCATTATTTTCTGGATAATATACTAATTTATGCATAAAGCGCTGACGAAAACGTTCTTTTTGTGTTAATCTCGGTTGACCTGCTGACATTTTTGTAAATTCAGAATACATACATGAATCCCAACAGCGGAAACGCACTACTCCTTTACCGGTATTAAAATCCTTTATATCGTAACATTGACAAGTCGGACATATAAATGTACATGTACCACAACCAAGACATGCTTCAGATAAACTATCCCATTCAGGAGCATCAAATAATTCTTTTGTTTTACCTGGGCCAAATTTGTCAGCAGTTAATCCTGCAAGCGGTAATTTTTTCATGATAGCAGAAACTTTTTCTTTTTGATCATTGACTGCATCTGCATCACATTCTTCTGTAAGCGCTTGTAATTTTTCCAGTAAAGCTGCGCCTTTTTCAGTATTACTCTGCCAAAATACCTCCGCATCAGTTTTCCATACGGAAATATCGCCGGCTGGCTCTGTTGGATCAATACCAAATGTATGACAAAAACAGGTTTCTGCAGGCCTTGTGCATGCAACAGAAACAATTATTCCATGGTCACGCCTGTTAGAATAATAACTATCAACAGGGTCTTTTAAAAATACTCTGTCAAGTATATCAAAGCTTTTTACATCGCATGCACGAACGCCAAAAACTACAAAATCTTCAGATTCGCTGCGTGTATCAATTATTTCAATATTTTTACCGGAACATTTAAATCCCATAAGATCTTCTGTTTGCGGAAAGAAAAAATCTTTAGGACTTCTTACTGTATTAAGAGCGTTGCTCCATTTTACACCTTCCGTCCATTCTGAATACTTTGCTTTTCCATCTTTATCATCAACAGGAAGATATAATTTAAAGGATTTTGCAATTTCAGCAAAAATACTATCTATTTTTTCAAGCGAACATTTACGCATTATCGCCACCCCTTTCAAAAACCTCACCTGGTTCAAGATCGTCGGTGGTATAGTCCACCAGAGGTGCCCTTGTTCCTACTTCAGCACCCGCCTGATAGTCACCATAAAAGCTATTAATATCTTTAATAAATTTACGGTTTAAAAGGTGAAGAGGTATATGCTGCGGACATACACGGGAACATTCGCCGCAGTCTGTACAGCGGCCTGCTACGTGAAATGCTCTGATTATATGGAACATTTTTTCTTCAAAGCTATTAGCGGCAGCTTTATTTTCTACACCTGAATTTGGATTATCAAATACACATTTTTCACATGTGCAAGCCGGACAGGCATCACGGCAAGCATTACAACGGATGCAGCGTGAAAGTTCATTTTGCCAGAATGCAAAACGTTCATCCGGAGTCATAGCCTCGATTTCAGCTACCTGATCAAAACGATGCGATTCAATAACATCGCCGTCTTCACCCAAAAGCTCATCATAAGCAACATGTTTTTTACTTTTACAGTTCATGCAACGTTCAGCAAGCACTGATTCAGCAGGAACTGCAATAGGTTCATCTGAATATAAAGTGTGCACATTAAGTTTATCGCCAGAAGCGTCGATAGAAACAATACCATCGCCGCAAACTGCTTTTATTTTATCTATATCAGCCATTCCTTCACATGGAATACCTACTGCATACACTTTTTCACGATCAAAACGGTGTTCAGTTAACAGCTGATTAAAGCTGTATGTATCACACGGTTTAAGGAAAACAAGCATTTTGCCATTGCATTTACGGGTTTTTGAAACAAGATATTTAGAAAAATTTGCTCCGCAGAAATCATTCCATACAAAATTTTCTCTTAATTCATTTTCATCATTAAATACAGCAGGCGTAATATCGTAATCGAACTGGCCTTTTTCCCAACCGAGAACACATTCCACCGTTCCATCCGAAAGCAGAGAAACTGCTTTGTCAATAAGTTGTTCACGGGTTATCTTTTGCATCGCAGATCCTCCAATCTTTTGTTTTCACCAAGTGCTGCGACTTTTTCAGTAAAATCGTTCATTGTAGCGGCAAATTTTGCACCTTCTGCCGCTGAAACCCATTCTACACGGGTACGTTCTCTTTCAATACCTAAATAATCAAGCATAGAGAAAAGCAATGCCATACGGCGGCGTGTAAAATAGTTTCCTGATGTATAGTGACAGTCGCCTGGATGGCAACCACAAATAATTACACCATCTGCACCGCGCTGAAATGCACGAAGAACAAACATCGGGTTAACTCGGCAAGAGCATGGTACCCTGATAATCTTTACATCAGCAGGATAATTCAGGCGGTTGTTTCCGGCAAGATCCGCTCCGGCATATGAACACCAGTTACAGCAGAAAGCAACAATTAAAGGTTTATATTCATTTATTTGCATATAGCATCCACCTCCGCCATAATTTGTGAGCTTGCAAATCCGCGCAGATCCATTGCACCAGATGGACAAGCAACTGTACATGCACCGCATCCCTGACATACTGCAGGATTTACAACTGCAATACGCCTGATTGCTGTTGTTCTATCCGGCATGCGGAATTCTTTATCTTCATAAGTAATAGCGCCATATGGACATACACGCTCACAAGAAGAACAACCGTTACACATCCATTCATCTGAATGGGCTACACATGGATTACCAGTTAATTTATCTTTTGCAAGAAGACCGATTACTTTTGAAGCAGCCGCTCCTGCCTGTGATACTGTTTCTGGAATATCTTTTGGACCCTGACAGGTTCCTGAAAGGAATACGCCGGCAGTTGGACTTTCAACCGGACGAAGCTTTGGATGAGCTTCAGTAAAGAAGTCATTTGTATCCATACTTGCTGTAAGCATAGTCGCAAGAGGTCTGGCAGATTTATCCGGTTCAATAGCTGCTGCAAGAACTACTAAATCAGCATCAATATGCATCTGTTTATTAGTAAGCAAATCAGATGCCTGAACCTTCAGTTTATCGCCTTCAGGCGTAACCTTGCCTACCATACCTTTTACATAATGAACATCATATTCTTCAACAGCACGTCTATAGAATTCATCAAAATTCTTACCCGGTGTTCTTACGTCAATATAAAATACATACACATCCGTATCCGGATATTTATCTCTTGTAAGCATAGCATGTTTTGCTGTATACATACAGCAAATCTTTGAGCAGTATTCCTTGCCCTTTTGAGCGCAAGAATCACAACGAGAACCAACGCACTGTACAAATACAATCGTATGCGGATGTTTTCCATCAGAAGGACGTAAAAGCTTACCGGCAGTAGGTCCTGCAGCATTTGTTAATCGTTCAAATTCAAGCGATGTTATAACATCTTTTGATTGGCTGTAAGCAAATTCATCAAATTTATCCATACTGATAGGATTATAACCAGTTGCTACTACAATAGCGCCGTATTTTTCTTCAATGAATTCATCTTTCTGTTTATAATCAATAGCGCCAGCGGTACATACTTTAGAGCATACGCCGCATTTGCCGGTTTTAAGCATTGTACAGTAATTAGGATCAATTGTGGCTACCTTTGGTACTGCCTGAGCAAATGGGATATATATAGCACGGCGGTTATCCATACCAAGATTAAACTCGTTAGGAACCTTCTTTTGAGGACATTTTTCTGTACATAATCCACAGCCTGTACATACATCTTCTTTAACATAACGCGCATGCTTTTTAATTGTAACATCAAAGTTACCTACAAATCCTTTAACATCGGTAACTTCACTGTATGAAAAAATACGAATTTTATCATTTTGAGCTACGTCAACCATTTTTGGTGTAAGAATACAAGCAGCACAGTCTAATGTTGGGAATGTTTTATCAAGCTGCGCCATCTTGCCGCCAATTGTAGGCTTTTTCTCAACTATATCTACCGGGAAACCAGCGTCAGCAATATCTAATGCAGTTTGGATACCAGCGATACCGCCGCCGATTACCAAAGCCCTCTTAGTAACAGGTGTTTCACCTGGCGTAAGAGGTGTATTTAAATTAACCTTTGCTACAGCTGCTTTACCTAAGATTATAGCCTTTTCTGTACCTGTAGCCATATCTTTATGTACCCATGAACATTGTTCACGGATATTGGCAATTTCAACCATATAAGGATTTAATCCTGCCGCAGCTGCTGTTTTACGGAATGTAGCTTCATGCATACGTGGAGAACAGGAACATACAACTATTCCAGTTAATTTATGTTCTGCAATAGCTTGTTTGATTATATCCTGACCCGCTTGTGAACACATATATTGATAATTGGTGGAAAAGACGACACCGGGTTCGTTTTTCAGAGCATCCGAAACCGCCTGTACATCAACTGTACCGGCAATATTACTACCGCACCAACATACAAAAACACCAATTCTTTGCATTTGTCTTTTCCTCCTTACTTACTATATTTTCTAAATGCACTGACAATGGCCTGTTGTGGAATATCTTCATCCAATAATTCCGGTACATCATCTGCAGTCATATGATTTGCACCCTGCTTGCGTATAGCAATAAGGCGTACTGCTTCAACTAATTTTGCCGGTTCTACTGAACGTGGACATCTATCGATACAGGCGAAGCAGGACAGACATCTATAAAGAGACTGGGAATTGAGAAGGCGCTCAATATCACCATTTTTCACCATACTTACAAATTGGTGTGGATGGTATTCCATTTCATCATAAGCCGGACATGTTGCAGAACATTTTCCGCAGCTCATACATTTTCTTGGATTAACACCGCTCATGCGCAGTATTTCTTCCTGAAGATACTTATTATTTTTATCCATTTGTATCCTCCTTTACACCAAGCGCTTGTGCTAATAACTCTGTAATGTATAATACCGGCATATCTGTACCGTTTTTAAGCAGGTTATATCTGCAAAGCGGACATGCCGTTACTATCATATCAGCGCCGGCCGCTTTAGCATTTTCTAACACAGCATTGCTTTTCTTCTTTGCTAATTCTGGACTTTCCATAGTTACATAGCCGCCGCAGCATTCATTGCGTAAAGCGTAAATAACTGGCTGGGCGCCAATTGCACTGATAAAATCCTCCATAATATGCGGATTTTCAGGATCATCCATCTGCATTGTTGAACTAGGTCTTAATAACAGACAACCATAATAAGCAGCAATTTTCTTTCCTTTTAAAGGATTTACTACTTGTTATTTTATGGTATCAAATCGTATAACATCCCGGAGTAATTCTAAATAATGATATACTTGTGTTTCACCATTAAATGCATCATCCGGCGCCATATAATTATTTACTTTTTGGGCAAATTCGGCGTCATTTTGCATAGCGTGATTAGTCTGTTTAATCACGTTATGACATGCAGAACATACGGTGACCAACGGATAATTTTTTTCATGCGCTGCCTTCAATGCACGAACAGAAGCCAGTTTTGTCGCAATTTCATCTCTAGCCGTTGAAAATACTCCTCCGCAGCACTGCCATTCTTCAATTTCTTCCAGAGTTACACCCAATACTTCTGCCGATTTACGGGCATATATGTCCAAATCGATAGCTTTATTTTTTAGAGTGCAGCCTGGGAAATAACTAACCTTCATTCTATTGCCTCCCGTTTAAGCGTTTAAACCATTTCTTCAGGATGAAATACCTCATCGAATTTTTCAGCTGTGAGGAATCCAAGTTCAACA
>JABLTR010114106.1_pt1 | contig 12342 bp, 10 predicted proteins | sample 7160071 | NCBI WGS metagenome assembly JABLTR01 (sample SAMN14651230, study PRJNA627086) | human gut metagenome | isolation source: feces | host: Homo sapiens
CAGTGGGACGACCTGGACTTCAAGACCGGGACCCTGACCGTGAACAAGCAGGTCTACGAGGTGAAGGGACAGCTCCAGGTGAGCGTCCCGAAGACCCGCGCCTCCATCCGCAGGCTGGTTCTGCCGCCCGGCGTGGTGGAGGTGCTGCGGGCGTATCGGGAGACGGTGGACTCCCGGTGGATGTTCCCCTCGCCGGTCAAAGAGGATATGCCCATGACACCGGGAGCGGTGCGCCGACGGCTCCAGATCATTCTGGAGCGGGCCGGGTGTAAGAGGATCAGATTTCACGATTTACGCCACACTTTTGCCACCTTGTCCCTGGAGAGCGGTATGGATGTGAAGACCCTCTCCGCCATGCTGGGCCATGTGTCGGCGGCCACCACCCTGGACATCTACACCCATGTCACCGGGGACATGCAGAGCGAGGCGGCGGCCAAAATAGATCGGGGGCTGGGCAACGAGGTACGGGCAGAATCCGTTCAGGCAGAGCAAAACCCGACCGCAGACTTCCAGCCGGTGTTGAGAAAGACCCGGAAGCCCGGCACCGGGTGCATCTCTCAGATCAATGACCACCTGTTCGAAGGCCGCTACTCTCCCACCTGGCCGGACGGCACCAAGCATTCCAAATGCGTCTACGCCCACACCCGGGACGAGTGTGAGGCGAAGCTGAAGGCGCTGATTCAGCGGATGAACGCGGAGCGGCAGGCTCTGCGGAACCAAGCACGGGGCGTCACCCCGCCGGACAAGCTCACCAAAACACAGAAGAAGATCTGGACGTATATGAAGTTCCATCCGGACGAGACAAATTACAGCGTGATCGCCCGGGGTTCCGGGGTGACCCGGCATACGGCGGCAAAATGGTATGAGATGATCAGGGGGATGTTAGTAGTGGGCGAGATAAAATGACTTGGCGATTGCAGAGAAACTATCTAAGCACAGTCGGAGAGACGGTGAAGTAGAGTAGGACACGGTGGCTGGTGAGAACTTGGTTCGGTGGTATCTATATATCTTTGCTCGACAACCCCTTTGAAGAATACGTTCTGACAAATCTGAAGATGCTGATCTTGGATGTGCCCTTGAAGATGTACACAAAGGCCACCGGTATATCCCTCAGCGAAATTTCCGAAGTCTCCACTGCCTTCGAGGCACCGTGTCATCACCATATAGACAAGCATGGGCGGGTTTCAAAATTTTTACAACCCTCCCATGTCATTAGCCTATTCATTTTTAGTGGTGAGATTGATCGTAATTTTGTTCCGCACACCGATGGCCTGGCCAAAACTACATTAGCGATAATACTATCTGTTGAATTGGCACGATATTTAGTATATAATTAATTGCAGATAGCAGGTATCAAATCAGCCGTGTGGGATCTCCATGCGGCTTTTTTACCAATTGAAACATTTGGCATTGAGCGAAGGTGTTATCTATGAAAGAAAAGACTGTTAGTGGCTGTACTGAATTAAAAAACATCATAGACGGTATAGGTACAGTGCAAACTGCTTGGGGACTTATTGTTACAGGGGCTTTGGTACTTGCATTTGCTTTTTGTGTTCTTACATTTACTAATAGAGTAAATAAAGCAACTAAAGCACAAATTCAGCGGTTTCAAAAAGATGGAAAATATCTTCCGTCAATATACATTGAATTAAACAATTCAATGGAGTACCTACGCTATTTCATATTTTCGTATAGATGGAAGCATCGTATTATTAGGCAATACAATCATCTGTTTCATGGATACGAAGGGAAACGACTAAAGCAATTGCTCGGATCTGGCATAAAATATACCCTATCTTACTTTGCGCCATTTTCACAGCTAAACTCTGCACTGTCTGTCATGCATGACGAACTTGAGATGTTAAGAAAAGAAAGCAAAGAGTTACATGCTGAACATGGAGAGGTCGTCTGGGCAATTACTAATAGTACATATAAACATGTCTATGCTGTTAAGCATTTGCAAGATTTATGTACTATAATGAGTCAGAAAAATGTGATTCTTGTGGGGAGCGCTGGTAATGGGAAAACCAACCTTTTGTGCCGAATGGCTGAAGTTGCAGTTGCCAACAAAATGCCCTGCCTACTTGTGAATTCGAGAGATATCAAGGAAGATTGCACAGAATATATCACTAAAAAGCTCCCTATCCTTCCTAAACTACGAAATATAACATTGCTTTATTTGAGATTAATATCTCTGATGCTCTTCTTTCAAAGAAAGTATTTCTATATATTTATCGATGCAATTAATGAAAATGATCGGGAGGTTTTTACAAATAGCATTGCAACACTGCTCGAAACATTTTCAAAATATGGCCGTATTCGAATACTTTTGACTTGCAGACGTGAATACTTTGATTCTCGTTATAAGGCTCTGTTTTCTGCTGGTGAAGAGGTGCCTTACATTTTTAATTTGCAGGAAGCAGAGTATGATGAGCGAGCAACTATGAAGATGATAAAGGCATACATGGAGTATTTTAACGTCCGTGGACCGTTTTCCCTTGAAACACGGGAGAAACTAAGGAATTCCTTGTTTTTGACTCGTATTTTCTTTGAAGTAAACAGCAGCCGTGATGAATGTATGCTGGAGTTTCGAAACGCAGAAATATATAAGCTCTATTTTGATAAAATTGCTTCTGAGAATATGGGAGTTGATCTAAGTGCGGTTGTTAATAGTATTGCTCGATATATGTTTGCCGAATTTCAGTTTGATCAAATTCCAATAGAAGAATTGCACTTATCATTTGATGAACTGGACTCTTTGAGAAATTTGTTGGATAACAATTTGATAATCAGTCGCTCTGTTCATGCTGGAACAGGTATTACCGAGCACGAAGAAGAGTATGTCTACTTTGTCTTTGATGAGTTACGAGATTTTTGCTTGGCAAGATATCTTTTAACCTTAGATGAGAGCAAATCTTCCTCGGAATATGTAGCATTCTTTTCAAATGTGACAAAACTCTTCGAGCAAAGGTTATCACCTGTTGAGGGAATGGTCAAATATGCATATCATCATTTTAGGATGACTGCGAGGACCGATTTGTGTGAAAAGATTCTAAAAACATTTGGTGAATCAGATGTACAGAGTATCTTAGATTGGGAGAAACGTGACCTGTACAGACAAAGAACATTTAATAATTTTGGCTTTTCATTGGTTTTTTCTGAAGGTGACAATATTGCTTCGTTTGAAATTGACTACATCCTGCATTGTGTGGAAAACGACTGCAGTCATTACTGGGAGATATTCTGGTTCCTTTTAGGGAACGAATATTCTGGGTTTAAGCCAAATATCCACTTGGCCATCGATATTTTGCTTCGTTGTGAAAATGATGAGACCCCTGAAAAAATTCTGAAATACTTTTTCGATGACAAAGTAGAAAAATATTATTCTCATTCTTACAAGGAACGCAGAGTCGATAATCTAAAGGAGTGGCTTGACGCTATTAAAAAGAATAATGGAACGCTATCTGAAAGTTTGAAAATTATGGTTACCATCTTGGCAGCGTACGACCCAACGGAGTTTGCACTTAAAGAATACCATGAATTCGTCATGAACGAAGATTTTTTTAAACAGATTCAGGAAAGTGACCTTTGCAATCCAATAAAATTACTTGTAAGTGAATTCAAAGACTGGATGACGCCAAAACCAACTGATCAAAATGCGCTTCAGATACTAATGGACATGTTGAAATCGGAGGGATACCATGAATAATGAGGTTTTTTTCAAGAAAACTCCAAGAATGTCCCTGATTGGTATATGCCATTTTTTTGGAGTAAAAAGAAAAAGTTATGCAGGGTCAATAGTGGAACGAATTTACGATTATTACTGCAGAGGTGCCATCAACCTGCATCTTGAGTATTTTTTGTACTATCGAAAAGAATTTTCAGACTTCGAATCCTTTTTAGAGAAAAAATTTAATCTGTTTCCCAACGAAATCAAAGACAAAAAATCCTTGCTACTATGTCATAAATCACTTACTTTTGAAGCCGATGGGCATATAACTGATTTGTTAGAGGACGAAGCTATAAAAGGTACATTTCGAAAATATATGGGAGCGTATATCGATGATAATTAGAGATGGGTTTGTAACAAATAGTTCTTCCACGAACTTTATGATTATTAGTAAAGAAGAATTGAGTAGTGATTATTTGCTCGAAAAGCTCGGCTTTAGAAAGGGCTCAAGCATAAGCGCTGCTGCATTTTCTCTGGTTGATGATATCGTTAGTGCAACAAAATCTGGAGTTCGTTGGTTTGAGGTTGATCAAATCAATTATGAAAATATTCTAAAGATTTTCGGGAAAGAGAGTGCTGAAAAGTTCAAAAAGATGTCGAAAAAGGGCTATCACACTTATATCGGTCACACCAATTCTGATGACGATTACTTGACTTCTTTCATGACAACAGATTCTTTTGTAATTGACGAAAAAGATTTCTATATGGATGGAAAGAACTGTGGTTGGTAATGATTTACTACAAGGACAATCGATTTGGATTTATTGAGCTGTTCAATGATGAAACAGGAACTCTTATAAGAAGTAACATATTAGATAATGGCATTGAAACTGGACAGTTACCCCCTATGCGTTCTTTCCCGGAGTTAATTGACATCGGTATTATGGGTGCATGTGATGCGGGTAAAACGGGTCTTTGTCGCAACGCTGGTGTAGATTGCTATCAACGTGGAATATCATCATGCGAGAAAAATATGGATTTCGATGATTATTCCGCAATAATCAATCAATGTAAGGGACGAGTATTTCAAATAGCTTTGGGCGGTGCAGGAGATCCTAATAAACATGAATTCTTTCCTGACATACTACACATCACAAGAGAGAATAGAATAGTTCCAAATTATACTACAAGTGGTTACGCACTAACTGATAAGGAAATTGAACTAACAAAAAAATACTGTGGGGCTGTAGCGGTGTCTTACTATTCTAAACTTGATAAATACGGCAATGAAGATAACCCCTCAACAATTTCGGCATTGGAACGTTTTGTTAAGGCGGGCTGTATTACTAATGTCCATTACGTTCTTTCGAAAAAAAGCATAAAAGAAGCGATTTATAGAGTGAAAAATGGTGTATTTCCCAAAGGAATTAACGCTGTAGTGTTTTTGCTCTATAAGCCAATAGGACTTGCATCTCGAAAGCATGTCATAGATTGTGGAGATCCAGATTATCTTGAGTTGCTTCGCTTAGTTGCATCAGCAGACAGTAGTTGGAGATACGGATTTGATACTTGCCAATCTCCTGCAATATACAAATTTGCATCCAGCATTGCAATAGAGTCCATTGAATTCTGTGAAGCGGCCAGATTTTCTATGTACATTAATTCGAGATGTATCGCATTTCCTTGCTCTTTCGGAATAGAAGACGATACTTTTTCTGTTGATTTGAAACAACACACTTTACGAGAAGCATGGGAATCAGAGAGCTTTGCTAAATTTCGGAAACAACAATCTGAAATGTGTTCAAACTGTAATGCAGGTGTATGCAGAAGTTGCGGGTTAGGGCTTGAGATAAATCTTTGTGGAAAAGTAAAGAAGTATTTGTAATAGCTATCAAATTCTACACCAAAAAACAAAGAAAACCTCCCCTTGGAGCTCGTGCTCCAAGGGGAGGTGGTCCGAGTGGGGAGACTCGAACTCCCGGCATCTTGCTCCCAAAGCAAGCGCGCTACCAACTGCGCTACACCCGGTTATAAAGTTTTCTGATTGTGGTCAAATATGGGGTCAGCGCCGGTTTTTGACCAGTTCCCGGCGATGGGCAAAGCTCCGTCCGCCTTAGCGTCCCAGAGCTTTCCGGGATTTTAAGAAAGTGCGGCTCGAACTCCGGCCTCACGCTCCCAAAGCAGGCGCGCTACCGAACTGCGCTACATCCCGTTGATCGGGGCCGGCCGCGTCCTGTCGATTTGAGAACTGCGCCGTGTCCCGTGCTGAGCCGCCGGGGAGTACCTCGCGGTGGCTGCCCGGCAGGGCGCTTTTGCTATTATAACCGATTCGTCCCCCCGCGTCAATGCGGAGGGACGAAATTTTTTATTTTTCCTGCGCGGCCCGCTTTTCCTCGGCCTCTTCGGTGATGTCCTGTATCTCCGCCTGCCGCCGTTCCAGCTCCTGCTCCATCTGGGATTCCTCGGTCTTGATCTCCCAGTGGATGAGGAAGGTCAGCGCCGCCCGCAGCACGATGATGGCGGCCACCAGCCCGATCTCGGTGAATTCGCGCACCACCACCGTGCGCAGGATCTCGCTGCCCAGCTTGAACTCCAGGCCCATGGCCATGCCCTTGGCCAGCTTGAGGCGGGTCAGGGGGTCGCGGCGCACATAGTTATAAATGCCCTGCAAAGCCGCCACCACGATGACGCCCACGCCGATGAACTCCAGCAGCACCACCGACAGGTTCACCAGGGTCACAAGGCCCTCGTGCAGCTCGTTGTAGAGCGTCTCAAAAAACATCGGTTCCATGTTCGTTCCTCCCCGCGCCGCGGCCCGCAAAGCCGGGCGCCTTCGGTTTTATAATAAGTATACCAGATGCGCCGCCGTTTGCATAGGCCCCGGCGAAAGCCGGCGGCGCGAAAAAGAGCCCCGCGGCGTGCCGCGGGACCCTTTGCCTTGTTTTTTGTCAGCGGTACATGCCGTTGGCCTGCATGTAATCCGCCAGCTGTTTGCCGTGGTGCTGCTCCTGCTGCTGGATGCCGCTGAGCACCTGGCGGCTTTTCTCATCGCAGAACTCGAACACCGAGGTGTTGTAGACCCCCGCCACGTACTTCTCGGTGGCCAGCAGGTCCGCCAGCAGATAGGCGTCCTGCTTCTTGCCCGCGCGGGTGGCGGTGGAGCGGGGCGGGGTCTGCTCCTTGGCGGCCTTGGGCTGGGCGGCCGCCGGGGCGGGCACCTTGCCCGCCAGCATGTCGGTCACGGTGTCGTAGTGGTTCTGCTCGGCCTTGGCGATCTGGCCCAGCATGGTCTTGAGGGCCGGGTCGCAGGCGGCCTCGGCGGCCTTCTGGTACTTCTCGGCGCACAGTTTTTCCTCGTTCTGCAGGTCCTTCAAAAGGCTCTGTTCCTTTTTGGTCATGGGCATGGTGTTCTCTCTCCTTTTTTTCGCGTCTTGCGCGGTATGGTGTCAGTGTTCCCCAAAAACCGCCCGCTATGCGAAAAAAAGCCCGGCGGCCCGAAACGGGCCCGCCGGGCAGGCAAAGAGAAAGGGCGAATATGTATAAGGTCAGTCTTCCACCCAGTCCTTGGCGCGGCGCACGGCCTTGTGCCAGCCGGCCACCAGCTTTTGCCGCTTTTCCTCCTCCATGGCGGGCTCATAGAGCTTGTCAAGCGTCCACTGGCGGCGGATGTCGTCCAGGCTGGACCACACGCCGGTGGCCAGACCCGCCAGATAGGCCGCGCCCAGGGCGGTGGTCTCCCGGATCATGGGCCGGCGGATGGTGCGGGCCACGATGTCCGCCTGGAACTGCATCAGGTAGTTGTTGGCGGAAGCGCCGCCGTCCACCCGCAGCTCCCGCAGCTGGATGCCGGTGTCCTGCTCCATGGCCCACAGCACGTCGGCGGTCTGGTAGGCGATGGCCTCCAGGCTGGCCCGGATGATGTGGTTGCGCCCCGCGCCCCGGGTCAGGCCCAGGATGGCGCCCCGGGCGTACATGTCCCAGTGGGGCGCGCCCAGGCCGGTGAAGGCGGGCACCACATAAACGCCGGCGGAATCCTTCACCTTGGTAGCGAAGTACTCGGTGTCCGACGCCTCGGTGATGAGATGCAGCTCGTCCCGCAGCCACTGGACCACCGCGCCGCCCACAAAGACGCTGCCCTCCAGGGCGTACTGCACCTTGCCGTCGATGCCCACCGCGATGGTGGTGAGCAGGCCGTTCTTGCTCTGGTACATCCGCTCGCCGGTGTTCATCAGCAAAAAGCAGCCGGTGCCGTAGGTATTTTTTGCCTCGCCCGGCTCAAAGCAGGTCTGGCCGAAGAGGGCGGCCTGCTGGTCGCCGGCGATGCCCGCGATGGGCACCTCCACTCCCTGGATGTTCACATGGCCGTAGACCTCGCTGCAGCTCTTCACCTCGGGCAGCATGTTCATGGGGATGCCCAGCCGCTTGCAGATGGCCTCGTCCCAGCACAGGTCCTTGATGTTGTAGAGCATGGTGCGGCTGGCGTTGGTGTAGTCGGTCACATGCACCCTGCCGCCGGTGAGTTTCCAGATCAGCCAGGTGTCCACCGTGCCGAAGAGCAGCCTGCCCGCCTCGGCCTTTTCCCGCGCGCCGGGCACGTTCTCCAAAATCCACTGGATCTTGGTGGCGGAGAAGTAGGCGTCCACCAGCAGGCCCGTGTGGTCCTTCACATAGGCGGTGAACTCCGCGTCCTCTTTCAGCGTTTCGCAAAGCGCGGCGGTGCGCCGGCACTGCCACACGATGGCGTTGTAAATCGGGCGGCCGGTCTCCTTGTCCCAGACGATGGCGGTCTCCCGCTGGTTGGTGATGCCGATGCCGGCGATCTCCCGCACGTCCACCCCGCTCTGGGCCAGCACCTCCATCAGCACGCCGTATTGGCTGGAGTATATCTCCATGGGGTCGTGCTCCACCCAGCCGGGATGGGGATAGTGCTGGGTGAATTCCTTCTGGGCAAGCTGCACGATATTCTGGTGTTCGTCGAACAGGATGCAGCGGCTGCTGGTGGTGCCCTGGTCCAGGGCGATCACGTACTTTTTCACGGCGAGGCGCCTCCTTTTTTTATCTGCTCTCCGCCGGGCCCGCGCCCGCCGGTTTCGTTTCACATCTCCCACACCGCCGGGCAGGTGGTGGACACCGCCGCCGCGCCCGCCCGCATGGCGGCCATGACTTCATCCTTGTACTTGATGAGCCCGCCGGCGATGACCGGCGTGGCGGTGGACTGGGTGATCTCGGCGATCACCCGGGGCATGATGCCCGGCAGGATCTCGATGAAATCCGGCTTGCCCACCGAAAGCTGGTCCGGCAGGTTGGACAGGGCCAGCGAGTCCAGGATGAAGGCCCTCTGCACCGTGACAAGGCCCAGATGCCGCGCCCGGCGCACCAGGGCGGGCCGGGTGGAGATGATGCCGTCCGGCGCGCACATGCGCACCAGGCCGTCCACAGCCACCTCCCGCTGGCTCAGGCCGTCCAGCAGGTCGATGTGCACGATGGCCAGCTTGCCCGCGCCCCGCACCCGCTCCACCAGGTCCGGAATGTTCACCACCGAACCGAAGAGCAGGAATATCACCTCGCACTCGCTTTTCAGCGCGGCCGCAAGGCCCGTTTCGTCCTTCACCGCCGCGATGACCGGGCAGTCCAGCATGCGGTGTTTTTTTGTCTGGGTGTTGTCCATTTCCATCCCTTGCTCCCCCCTTGTCGCCCCACAAGATTGATAAAAAATAAACATCTTGCAAAGAGAGCGGGGCGAACCCTGTTCGCCCCGCTCGTTACTCTCCGGACATGGCTTATTATGGCAGGCCGGAGGGTAAAAGTAAAGTCCTTCGGGCAAAAACCGTCCATTTGGACAAACAAAAAGCCGAATTTTTTATGTTTTTAATGAAAATTCTTGTTCCTATTGACAGAAAACGCTTTCCCATGGTAGCATGATTTCGTCGAATATGCTCCAGAGTGTTGGAAGTGAGCGTAAGAGCAAGATTGATTGCTCTTACGCTTTTTTCATAATCTGGTGCATAAAATTACAGCCGGGTCGGTGCGCAAGGCACGGCTGGTCTCCCGCACCAGCAAAATACAAACCATCAAAAAACAGGAGGAGAATCATGAACACAAAAAAGAGGATCACCGCAACCCTTTGGTTATGTATTGCCTTAATCCTTTGCCTTGTGAGCGCCATTGGCGCAAGCCTTGTGCAAAATGGATTCGGTTCGATCACAGTGAAGGAACTTTCCTGGGAAACACAGTCGGGAGCAAAACTCAACGCGCTGCTGCTGATTCCTGAAAACGCATCGGTCGAAACCCCCGCCCCTGCGATCGTGTGCAGCCACGGTTGGTACAACAACAAGGAAATGCAGGATCTGAACTATATTGAATACGCGCGGCGCGGTTTCGTGACCATGTCCATCAACATGTATGGACACGGCGATTCCGATGACCTCCCCGATGGAACCTGGTGGAGCCCTGAACACAATGCTAACGGCATGTATGATGCGGTCAAGCTTTTGGCCGATTTGCCCTATGTTGATGCCAGCCGAATTGGCGTGACGGGTCACTCCAACGGCGCACAGGCTTCCCGCGAGGCAGTTTTTCTTGACAATGAAGCAGAGACCCCGTTAATTGCCGCCTGCCTGCTGGTTTCCAACGACCCCATTTTCACCGAAGAAAACACCATGATCGGCGGCACGGGTAAGCGCCGCATTTATGTGACGGCAAACGACACCTATTTCAATATGTTTGGCAATCGTGATGCCGGCGTTGTCGCCTGTAAATACGACGAATTCATGCACGGCGCCGGCCTTGAAGACGGCAGCTATTCCTCCCCCCGTGATTACATTCATCAGGTCACCGCTCAGTCCTTCCTGTATTTTGGCACCGACCCGACCGGCCAGCCTGAGCGCTCCAGCTACACCCTTTATACCCAGGAAATCGACGGCCAGGATGCCATCCGCGCAATTTATGACCCGGAGATCATCCATCCCTGGGCGCACTTCTCTAAGAGCGTGGTTGCCTCCAGTGTAGAGTTCTTTGATGCGGCGCTGGACGCCCCCATCAAGCTGAATTCCGGCGACCAGATTTGGCAGGTCAAAGCCGCATTCAACCTTGTGGGCCTGGTTGGCTTCTTCATGTTTGTTGTCAACTTTGCCATTGTGATGCTGCGTGCGCCTTTCTTTGCCTCGCTGAAGGCACAGGGTGAGAGCGCTGCCATCCTTCCTGCGCCCACCGGCGCTGGAAAGGGCTGGTTCTGGGGCGGATTGGCTGCCGGTGCCGTGTTTGCGTTTATCACCTATCCTACCATATATCGGTGGTGCAACAGCGTGCGCCCGGCTTTCTTTAATCAGCCTGCCACTTTCTATATCGCTGTGTGGACTGTGCTCTGCGGCTTGTTCACGATTTTGGTGATGCTGGTTTCCTACTATGCCTACAACAAAAAGAACGGCATGGATTTGGCTGAGCGCGGGGTCAAAATGCCCCTTGCCCAACTTGGAAAAACAGTCCTGCTGGCCCTTCTGGTGGTTTCGGCCTCTTATGGTCTGGTTTTCCTGGCCGACTATTTCTTCCAGGTCGATTTCCGTTTGTGGGTCGTGACTCTTCGCGCCTTTGAGGCGGACAAATTCGCGGTTACGGCAAAGTTCCTGCTTTTCTATCTGGTTTACTATGTGGCTTTGTCTGTCTCGGTCAACAGCTTTAACTATTGCAAAATCGGCAAGCACGAGTGGGTCAACACTCTGATTCAGTGCTGCGCTGTCGCGCTGGCCCCTGTTGTGATGTGCCTCATCCAGTATGGTTATTTCTTCTCCACTGGGTACCTCATCACTGAAGCCTTCGATTTTGGCGGCCCGATCATCGGTATCTGGCTGTTCCCGATCATTGTTTATCTCCCGCTTGCTGTTCTTGTTTCCCGCAAAATCTACAAAGCAACCCAGAACCCCTACCTTGGTGGTTTGATCATGGGTACCATCGTGGCGGTTGCTTCCTGCACCAACACGCTGACTTACCTCATCTGATAACATTCCGTATGTGCTTCGGCGGCGCGGGGCCGGTGGTGACCGCGCCGCCTCTTGTTAAATGACAAAAGGTATGTTACAATAGTGATCACAAAATATATCGCTTGTTGAGACAGAGAGCAAAGCGGACATTTTCCCCCTGCGGGACGTGTTTGCTTTGCTCTTTTTTTGTTCTTTTTCCGCCAAAAACACCCCTTCGGCGGACGGCATATTCGGTTTGGGAGGTATGATTCTATGTACGATGTTGTCATCATCGGCTGCGGCGTGGTGGGCGCGGCGGCGGCCTATGAGCTGGCCCGCTACAAGCTGCGTGTGGCGGTGCTGGAGGCAGCGGCGGACATCGCCGCCGGCACCACCAAGGCCAACAGTGCCATCATCCACGCCGGCTACGATCCGGAGCCCGGCACCCTGATGGCCCGGCTGAACGTGGAGGGCAACCGCCTCACCGGCGAGATCTGTGAAAAGCTGCAGGTGCCCTTCAAACGGGTGGGGTCGCTGGTGGCGGCCTTCAGCCCCGAGCAGCTGCCCACATTGCAAGCACTCTACGGCCGGGGCTGCAAAAACGGCGTGCCCGGGCTGCGGCTGCTCTCCGGCATGGAGGCCCGGGCCATGGAGCCGGGGCTTTCGGAGGAAGTGTGCGGCGCGCTTTTCGCGCCCAGCGCCGGCATCATCGACCCC
>JABLTR010040925.1_pt1 | contig 12341 bp, 9 predicted proteins | sample 7160071 | NCBI WGS metagenome assembly JABLTR01 (sample SAMN14651230, study PRJNA627086) | human gut metagenome | isolation source: feces | host: Homo sapiens
GCACCCTGACGGCGGGCACCCGGATGCCCGGCAAGCGGCGGCTGGCGGCAGAGCTGTCGGTCTCGGTGAACACGGTGGACACCGCCTACCAGATGCTGGCAGCCGAGGGCTATCTGACCGCCCGGGAGCGCAGCGGCTTTACAGTGCAGGAGTATCTTGCCCTGCCACAGGGGGTGCAGCCGCCCGCCGCGCCCTCTGCGCCGGCGGCAGAGCACCCCGCCGATGCTGCCCCGCCGGTACAGTTCGATTTATCTACCCGGGGCGTGGACCCGGGGCTGTTCCCCTTCCGCACATGGGCACGGCTGCAAAAGGAACTGCTCTATTCCGCGCCGGAGCTGCTCACCCCCGGGGATGCCCGGGGCGACGCTGCTCTGCGGCAGGCGCTGGCAGGGTATCTGGCCGAGTACCGGGGCGTGCAGTGCGACCCGGAGCAGCTGGTGGTGGGTGCAGGGCTGGAATATCTGCTGGGGCTGCTGGCCCCGCTTTTGCCCGGCCCTGCCGCCGTGGAGACTCCCGGCTACCCCCGCGCCCGGCAGGTGCTGGAAAACAACGGCGTGCCCTGCCGCTGCCTGCCGGTGGACGCGGACGGGCTGTCGCTGACAGCCCTTTCCGCCAGCGATGCAGCGGTGTGCTACGTCACCCCCAGCCACCAGTTCCCCACCGGAGTCACCATGCCCGCCGGACGCCGCGCCGAGCTGCTGCACTGGGCAGCCCGCGCCCCGGGACGGCGGTACATCATAGAGGACGACTACGACTCCGAGTTCCGTTTTGACACCCGCCCGCTGCCCAGTTTGCAGGGCATGGCGGGCGCAGACGGCCCGGTGGTGTACCTGTCCACCTGCTCCCGCAGCCTTGCCCCGGGCATCCGCATCGCCTATATGGTACTGCCCCGGCAGCTGCTGGGCGCATGGCAGGCCAAGTACCGGCTGTACTCCGGCACGGTGGGGCGGTTTGAGCAGCAGACGCTGGCACGCTTTATCACCGGGGGGTATTTCACCCGGCACTTAGCGCGGGAGCGCACCGCCTACAAAGCCCGGCGGGATGCACTGGTGGCGGCGCTGCGCACCTCCTTTGCACCGGAAGAGCTGACCCTTGCGGGGCTGCACACCGGCCTGCACCTGCTGGCGCAGCTGAAAGACCCGCCGCCGGACGCCGCCCTGCGGGCTGCTGCCCGGCAGTATGGGGTGCGCTGTTCCCTGCTGAGCGACTACGACCTGACCGGCACGGCGCATTCTGCCGCCGGGACGCTGGTGCTGGGTTACGGCTCACTGCCGGATGCGGACTGCGCCGCCGCCGGGGAGAGGTTGAAAAAGCTCTGCACCGCCGCCCGGGAGGCATCAGACACCGTATAGTGTCCGCCTGCCCAGTCCCCGGGCAGGGCGTCGGCGGTGATATCCACCGGCTCGGCGCTGGTGGCTAAAAATTCCAGCGTGCGTTCCAGTGTAGCAAGGTCTACGGCGGTCAGGCTGGTCAGCAGACTGCCGCTCACCTCCCGCAGACCCTGCGGCAGGGTGGTGGGCAGCAGCTCCAGCGCCTGCCGGAAAAACGCATCCCACACCGCCGCCCGGGCGGCGGCGCTGCGCCGGGGCGAAAGAGAAGTATCGGCATCCAGCGCCGCTAAAAAGCTGTGGGCGTCGGCGGCAGAGATGCCCTGCACCCCGGTGCCCTTGCCGTACCGCGCCAGCTGCTCCGGGGTGAGCGCCCCGGTAAAGCCCACCCGCACTGCGCCGTACCGCGCCGCAAGCTTTGTCAGCACCGCCGGGGCGATGGCAAGATAGTCGGTATCCTCCGGCAGGGCGAACACCTCGCTCAGCGCTTCCCGGCAGCGGGCGGGGCCTGCGGCGGCGTAACAGTCCGCAAGAGGGACGTTCTTGCCCCCAAAGGGCACTTCCAGCGCGGCGGGCACCGCCAGCAGATGGATGCAGTTCTGCCCGGCGTTCAGGTAGGCCAGCACAAAGCCCGGGGTCTCGTCTGCCACACACAGCAGCACGGTACACCGGTCAGTGGCTTTGGGCAGACGGATGGGCACCCCGCTCTGGCTTTTTGCGGCCTGCCGCAGACTGCTGCGCAGCTGGGCGCGGCTGAGCAGCACCGTGCCGCCCACCAGCGGCAGCAACACCAGCAGGGCGGCACACAGCGCCGCCCAGAAGGGACGCCAGCCGCTGCGTTTTGCGTGTTTCATGGCTCTGCCTCCTTTTTGTGCATAAAGCATAGCCCACCGGGCGACCCTTTATGCAGAAAGGCAGGGATGCTGTATGGATCAAACAGAAAACCCCAACAAAAAAGACCGCGAGGAGCAGGAGGACTTCTGGCTGACGCTGGAGCCCCTTCCCGCACCCGACCCCGAAAAGCCCTCCGCACCGCATGAGGATTAAGGCTGCTGCATAGGATACGGTAAAAAAGGGGGGATGGGATGCCGGAGGGGTTCATGCGGGGAATCGAGGCTTTGAACGGCATCGTGTGGGGGCCGGTGGGGCTGGGGCTGCTCTTCGGCACCGGGCTGCTGCTGACGGTGCGCACCGGAGGCTTCCAGCTGCGGCGGTGGGGCTACTGGATGCGGCACACCCTCGGTGCTATCCTGACCGACCGGAGCGTCACCGCCCATACCGCCCGCGAGGAGCAGGCCATCAGCCAGTTCCAGAGCCTGTGCACCGCGCTGGCGTCCACCATCGGCACCGGCAACCTTGTGGGGGTGGCGACAGCCATCCTTTCCGGCGGGGCGGGGGCGGTGTTCTGGATGTGGGTCATGGCGCTGCTGGGCATGATGACCAGCTACGCCGAGAACGTGCTGGGCATCTACTACCGCCGCAAAGACCCGGCGGGCGGCTGGCGCGGCGGGCCGATGTACTACCTGCGGGACGGCCTTGGCGGCAAGCCGGGGCGGGTGCTGGCAGTGCTGTTTGCCGCTTTTTGTGCGCTGGCAAGCTTTGGCATCGGCAACCTGAGCCAGCTCAATTCCATCGCGGGCAACCTGAAAGCAGCCTTTGGCGTGCCGGAGGTCGTTACCGGCGCGGTGCTGGCGGCAGCGTCGGCGGTGATTTTGCTGGGCGGGCTGAAGCGTGTGGCCGCTGTGGCGGAAAGGCTTGTCCCCGCCATGGCGCTGCTGTACATCGTGGGTGCGCTCACCGTGGTGGGGGTGCACATCACTGCCGTCCCGGCGGCGCTTGCCGCCATCGTAAAGGGTGCGTTCGGGCTGCGCGCCGCCGGTGGGGGCATCGTAGGCTACGGCCTGTCCCGGGCGGTCACTTGGGGCTTCAAGCGGGGTGCTTTTTCCAACGAAGCCGGGCTTGGCTCCTCGGTGATGGTGCACGCGGCTTCCAACGTAAAGGAGCCGGTGCAGCAAGGGATGTGGGGCATTTTTGAGGTGTTTGCGGACACCATGGTGGTGTGCACCCTGACGGCGCTGGTGGTGCTGACCTCCGGCTTTGTGGAGCCGGACACCGGGCGCATCGCCGCCGGGGCGGCGGGCAGTGCGCTGGTGGGGCAGGCCTTTGACGCCGTGTTCGGCACGCTGGGGTCAAAGCTCATCGCAGTGTGCATCCTGCTGTTCGCCTACTCCACCACTCTTGGCTGGAGCTGCTACGGCTGCAAGGCCGTGGAGTATCTCTTCGGCGCAGGGGCTGGGGCATTTTACCGGGTGCTGTTCGTGGCGCTGATGCCGCTGGGCGCGGTGATGCGGCTGGACCTTGCATGGACGCTTTCCGACACCTTCAACGGCCTGATGATGCTGCCGAACCTCATCGGCGTGGTGGCGCTGTCCGGTACGGTGGTGAAGATCACCCAAAACCACCTCGCCCGCAAGTTGCACGGCAGCGCCGCGCCGCCGCTGTTGTCGGCGGGTGAGACAATTTAAAATCGTCAGCCCCGCCCCTTGTCCCGGGGCGGGGTTTGTGCTATGCTAAGGGGTACAAGCGATTTTTGCGCTGAGAGGAGGAACCCCATGGCCGCCGTAAAAACACGGAATACCGCTACCCTTATGACCGAGGGCAGCATTATAAAAAGCCTGCTGCTGTTTGCCCTGCCGCTGATCTTCGGCAATCTGCTGCAGCAGATGTACAACACCGCCGACAGCATCATCGTGGGCAATTTTGTGGGCAGCAATGCCCTTGCCGCCGTGGGCTCCAGCGGGTCGCCCATCTACCTGCTCATCGGCTTCAGTCAGGGACTTGCCGTGGGCGCGGGCGTGGTGGTGTCGCAGTATCTGGGCGCGGGCGACCACAAGGAGACCCGCGAGGCGGTGCACACCTCCCTTGCCATTGCGGTGGTCATGGGACTTTTGCTGACGGTGGGCGGCGTTGCCTGCGGGCGCGCTTTGCTGGTGGCCATGAACACCCCCGCCGAGGTGCTGGCCGATGCCGTGACCTATATCCGCATCTACTTCGGCGGGGTGCTGTTCAGCGTGGTGTATAACATGACCGCCGGCATCCTGAACGCCGCCGGCAACTCCCGCCGCTCGCTGGTGTATCTGGCATGGGCATCGGTGACCAACATCGTGCTGGACTTTGTGTTCATCGTAGGGCTGCGGATGGGGGTGGCAGGCGCCGCCATCGCCACAGACCTGAGCCAGCTGGTGTCCTGCGTGCTGAGCCTGCGCTTTCTGATGAAAAGCGAGGACGCCTGCCGGGTGGAGCTTTCCGCCATCCGGCTGCACCGCAAAATGGCAGGCCGCATCATCCGGGTGGGTCTGCCCACCGGCATCCAGAATATGGTCATCTCCTTTTCCAACGTGCTGGTGCAGGCCAGCGTAAACAGCTACGGCGCCGCCGCCATGGCAGGCTTTGCAGCCTACATGAAGATCGATGGCTTCAACATTCTGCCCGTCAGCAGCATCAGCATGGCTGCCACCACCTTTGTGGGGCAGAACTACGGTGCGGGGCGTCTGGACCGGGTAAAGCGCTCGGTGTGGGTCACCCTTGCCATCGGGGTCATCTACACCCTTTGCACCGGCGCGGCGCTATTGGCCGGACAGGACGCCATTCTGCACCTGTTCACCGCCGACGAGGCCGTGGTCACCTACGGCAAGCTGGCTATGCGGTGGTTCTGTCCGTTCTACTTCCTGCTCAGCATCCTGCACGGCCTTGCCGGTGCCGTGCGCGGCACGGGTGCCAGCATCCCGCCCATGGTGGTGCTGCTGGTCTCGCTGTGCCTGTTCCGTGTGGTGTGGATCCAGTTTCTGCTGCCCTTCTTCTCCGGCATCGAGGGCGTGTTCATCCTCTACCCCGTCAGCTGGGGTCTGGGCGCATTGCTCATGATCCTGTATGCGTGGAAGGGCAAATGGATGGAGTATCATACATAATATTATTTTACAAACAACGACCCGCCGCACTGAAAGAGATGCGGCGGGTCGTTGTTTTTCAGGTACTCCTGTCGGGGCCACTTACCATGCAAAGCCCACGGAGTCCATGTCGATCTTCTTTTCCATCAGCCCCAGACGGCTCTCGATGAAGTTGACAGCCATATCCGGCCACTGGGCGATCTGGGTGTAGTAATCCACATAGCCCTTGGTGCCAGTGCCCAGACCCACACCGTGGGGCGCATCGGGTGCCAGATAGAAGCTGAAGTCCGTGAAGATATTTGCGCACTCCGGCAGAGAGGGCAGCATCATCGCACTCAGGCCATCTTTCTGACCCACAACACCAAAGACCGGAGGCAGGTTGGGGTTCTTCGTGAAGTTCAGACCGGTGACGAACAGTCCGTAGATGGGAATCGCCACATTCAGGTCAGCGCTCTCATGGTCCACAGCATCGCAGACGTAGCTGGGGTAGACCTTATCCGGGGTATTCGTAGTGCCGAACTGGTCGGCCACCACCTGCATCACATTCATGCCGCCGGCAGAGAAGCCCACAGCGATCATGATATCGGTCTTGCCGATGTGTTTTTCAGAGGCGTTGTGGCGGATGTAGCGGATAGCACGGGCCAGATCCAGCTGCTGATCCACAGCGGCATAAGGGTTGACGCGGCGCTGCAGCACAAAGGCGTTGTAGCCGTTCTTGTTGAAGAACTCGGCCACCGGGTAGCCTTCCACCACGTTGTTGCGGTGGGTGCTGCCGCCGCCTGCAATAATGATCACGTTGCCCTTCACCTTGCCCTGATCCCGCAGCAGGTACGGGTTCAGGAAGGGACGGAAGCCCTCGTTATCGTAGCAATTTTCCCAGTTGGTGGGCAGCGGAGATTCCACGGCCATCTGATCTCCCCAAATTTCCCAAACGGTGCTCTTGGGGTCCTTGATCTGGCGCAGCGCCTTGCGGGCATTGGTCAGGGCAACACACATATCGTAGTGGGAGGCGTTGATACCGGGCACAGCTGCACCGTCCACCTTCTCGTACTGAGCGCGGGACAGCTTGTGGAACAGCACATAGAACTTGTCAAAATCACCCCGGAAAGCAGCCGGATAAAAGGCCACCTCGCGTGAGAGACGGAGTTCCTCTGCCACCATGGCCTGCACCTCAGCATCGGTGTGCACGCCAGCGTTTTCAGCAAAGGATGCGGGCGCCATGCCAGCCACTGCGCCCATGGTCACGGCAGAAGCGGCGGAAAGCTTCATAAAGTCTCTTCTGTTCATCATCATTTCTCCTTTTAAATGCAGACGGCTCATTTGTGCAGAGCAAAGCCGCCCGAAACTGTACAGCAAACGCCCTGCTGCCGGGCCCGATAGACATTCCAGTTGTATCATGCCATCGAAATCTGCACAAATCGTACCACAATATAACGCGCTTGTAAATAGATTTTGTTGTTTTTGTGCGAAATTGATATATTAGTATGCCAGTTCTTGTGAAAATCAACAAGCATGAGAATGGGTACAAAAAAGGACTGCCATGCACTCTGCACGGCAGTCCTTTTTATCTTATTACAACTTTTCAAACACCAGAAAGCGGAAAGCGATGGTAGTGGTCAGCTGCGGCAGAGCCGCAAGGCGGGCGGCACCGTCGCGGGGCGTTTTCCAGTAGTAGGGGGTCATGGCAAACAGGGCTTCCAGCTGGGCGGCGGGCACAGTGATGGTGCCCTGCACCTCACGCTCGTCGATGGCGCGGAAGCCCGGGTACTCCACCTGCTGCACCGGGTTTTTGTAGGGCTTTTCGTAGAGCACGGCCTTCATCTGGTACAGGTGCTCTGCCCCCGGCACAACATAGATCATGCGCCCGCCCGGGCGCAGAACCCGGCTGAATTCCTCCTGTGCAAAGGGCGAAAAGCAGTTCAGCAGCACATCTGCCCAGCCGGTGCGCACCGGCTGGCTGAAGCTGGACGCCACCGCGTACTGCGCGGTGGGCAGCGCCTTTGCCGCCAACCGCACCGCGGGCTTTGCGATATCGAACCCGGCCAGCTGCAGCGGCTTTTCCGCCGCCGCGAACTGCTGCGCGATGCAGCGGTCGTACCAGCCCTCGCCGCAGCCTGCGTCCAGCAGATGCAGTGGGGCATCCGGGGCGGCGGGCACGCCGTGGGCAAGGCACAACTCCCCCAGCGCCTGCCCGAAGATGCCGTAGTATCCGGCGTTCAGGAAGGCGCGGCGGGCGGCAACCATTTCCTTGCTGTCCCCGGGGGCTTTGGTGCGCATGCTCTGCACCGGCAAAAGATGCCAGTAGCCCTCCCGGGCGCGGTCAAAACAGTGGCCTTTTTCACATTTCAGGTCGTTTTCCCCTTGCAGTGCGCCGCCGCACAGGGGGCACTGCCACGGGGTAAAGGCTTCGTTCCGGCTCATACTTCTTCGCTGTGATCCTCAATGGGTGCAGTGGCACCGCCGTGGGCGTCCATATACTCCTCAAAGCTGGTATACTTCTGCTGGGGCGGGCGGCGGCTGATGAGCATCAGCCCCGGGTCCTCGTCCCGGGCGGCGGCATTGCGGCCGCGGCGGGCAGGCTCGGCCTTGGGGGCACGGGGTGCGCTGCCGGTGCGGTTCTGGCTGCCTGCATTGCCGCGCTCGTTGCGGGCAGGGCGGGCGTTATTGTTCTGGGCAGCGGGGCGGGTATTGCGCTGCTCGCTGCGGTCGTTGCGGCGGCTGCCGCTGCGGTTTGCGTTCTGGTTATTCTGGGGCTCCTGTGCGCTGCGGATGACAGGTGCTGCCGGAGCGGCAGGGGTCTTGCGTGCCGGGCGCAGCGGAGTAGCCTCCGGGGCGCTGACAAAATGGGGGTCAAACTTGGGCTGGGCGTTGCTGCCCCGGGCGGGGGCGGCATTCTCGCGGCGGGCGCGGGGCGCTGCCGCCTCCTTGGGGGCGTTTGCGCCCCGGTTGTTGGCGCGGCGGTCGTTGCGGGCCCCGCGCTTTGCGTTGCTGTCTTGCATCAGTGTTTCCTCTTTTTTCGGTTTTGCAGGCACCGCGTTCTTTGCGGCCTTCGGCTCCTGCTTCGGCGCGGGCGCAGTTTCGGCCTGTTTTTTCGGCGCTTCGGCCGGTTTTTCTGCTTCGGGGCGGGGCTTTTTGCCGCGCACGGGCAGCACCGGACGCACCGGGGCGGGCACGCCGTCCCACGGATGACCGGATACCACCGGGATCTTGCGGCGGTTCAGCTTTTCAATGCCTGCCAAGTACTCCTGCTCCTCCGGGGCGCAGAAGCTGACGGCGGTGCCGTCTGCACCGGCGCGGGCGGTGCGCCCGATGCGGTGCACATAGGTCTCCGGCACCTCGGGCAGGTCGTAGTTGAACACATGGGAAAGCTCGCTGATATCAATGCCGCGTGCGGCGATATCGGTCGCCACCAGCACCCGGGTCTTGCCGGACTTGAAATCCTCCAGCGCGGTGACGCGGGCGGTCTGGCTCTTGTTGCCGTGGATGGCGGCGGCGGGGATGCCCTGCTTTGTCAGATCCTTTGCGATCTTATCCGCGCCGTGCTTGGTGCGGCTGAACACCAGTGCGTTGACCACCGGCGGCTGCAAATTTTTGATGAGCCACGGCAGCAAAAGCTTCTTGTTGCCCTTTTCCACATAGTAAAGGCTCTGCTGGATGCGGTCCACGGTGCTGGACACCGGGTCCACCTTGACAAAGGCAGGCTCGTGCAGGATGCCGGAAGCCAGCTGCTCGATCTCGGCGGGCATGGTGGCGCTGAACATCAGGTTCTGGCGCTGGGCGGGCAGCTTTGCAATGACCTTTTTCACGTCATGGACAAAGCCCATATCCAGCATCCGGTCGGCCTCGTCCAGCACAAAGATCTCCAAAGCGGACAGGTCGATAAAGCCCTGCCCGATCAGGTCGTTCAGCCGTCCCGGGCAGGCGATAAGGATGTCCACGCCCTTTTTCAGCGCTTCCACCTGCGGTGCCTGTCCCACGCCGCCAAAGATGACAGTGCTGCGCAATTTCAGGTACTTGCCGTAGGCTTCAAAGCTTTCGCCGATCTGCAAGGCCAGCTCCCGGGTGGGGGTCAAAATCAGCGCACGGACAGCGCCCTTGCGGCGGGGTGCGTTGGCGGTGAGCCGGTCCAACATGGGCAGCGCAAAAGCCGCCGTCTTGCCGGTGCCGGTCTGGGCGCAGCCCATCAGAGCCCGGCCTGCCAGCACCGGCGGGATGGCCGCTGCCTGAATGGGCGAGGGGGTCTCGTAGCCCGCTTCCTGCACAGCACGCAGCAGCGGGGCGGACAGATTCAGTTCTTTAAATGTCATGGTTCTCCTATTATTCTGTGATCTTCCGGCACTCGATGTAGTAGCGCTTTTCCTCCGCGTGTCCCATGCTGAAGGTCTTGCGGGGCAGCACGCCGCCCATCACGACGCCGCGGAACAGGTCGCTCTTGGCGAAAGGCGGCATCAAAAACGCCACTGCGCCCTGCTTGCACAAAGCGCGCACAGCCGGCTCGTCATGCACATAGTCCACCTTTGCTTCCGGGTGGCGCTCGATATAATCCGAAATAAAATCGTCGATGGTGCCCACGGTCAGCGGCTCGGTGGGGTCCTCAAAGCTGAGCACATTGGCCATGTGGGGGCCCGCCAGCGTAAAAGGCTGCTTTTTGCTGCCGCCAAAGCAGCAGCCTGCCATGTTGGAATCGCTCCATGTAATGAGGCTCAGCAGTACGGTGGCGCAGTCCACGTTGAACAGTACCCGGTGGATGGGCTCGATCTCGATGGCCGGGGAGTGCACGTTGCACACCTCTGCCAGACACCAGCGGGCGGGGTGATTTTCTGCCTGCTCCGGGGTCAGGGTCTTTTTCAGCTCCTCCCAACAGGCTTTTGCGGTAGCCAGCGAATGGTTGCCGTCGCCCACGGCCAGCGTCAGCGGGTCGCGGCGGGTTGCATCGGGGTATTTCTTGTCAAATTCTTCCTGACTGCCCAGCACGGTCAGCGCGTTTTCGATCTGCGCGATGAGGGCGGGGTCCTCCACCGCCCAGCCTGCCACATGGCCGCCGCCCAGCATCAGCTCGCCCTCGTATACCTTGGGCAGGCTGTCCTTGTGGGCGGCAATGGGCTCGATGAGGGTGCAGTCCGGGTCATCCGCCAGCATCATGATATGGGGCGTTTCCAGCGCAGCGCCGGTGCGCACCTTCATACGGGGCGGGATGCGGCTTTCCACGGTGCACTCGCTGGGGCGCACGGTGCATTTTTCGCCCCGGCGGTAGCTGTATGCTTCCAAGTCCACACGCCCTACAAGACCCTGCCGCACCCGGCCGCTCTGCTCGGTGCGCTCCACATAGATAAAGCCGTCCACCGCCCGGGTGAGCACATTTTTGGCGTAATCCTGCATGGTGGCGTGGATCTTTTCCACCCGCGCATCGGCGTCTCCGTCCTCCAGATACACCTCCGGCAGGATCAGGTTCAGGGTGCTGGGCGCACCCGCAGCGGTCTCTTCTGCCCGCTGCCAATAGCTGCGGTCACTGGTGAACTGGTCACAGGCAATGCAGCCCCACTGCTCCAGCGGCACCTGCTCCGAAGGCAGCAGAATGTGTGCGGGTGCAAAACAGGTAGTCGGTTTCATAGTCGTTTCCTCCCCTCTTTAAAAGCCGCTTCTCAGCGGAACGCTGCGGTATCGTGCACCACAACGTGCTTCACACCGGCGTCGGCAGCGGCCTGCTCCAGCGCAGCGCGGCTGTCCGCATCCAGTGCGGTGCTGCTGGTGACCAGCAGATTTTCCATGCCAAGGGACGTACCGGTGGTACCAAGGGCATCGGTGGCAGCAGTGCACAGTGCGTCCGGGTAGCTGACCCACAGGGTCACGCTGCCCGCAAAGCGGGTCTGCCATGCAGCGATATCCGCGGTCAGCTGGGCGGCGCGTCCCTCCCGGCTCTTGCCGCCGGAGGCACCGAAGTCCTGCTTGCGGGTGATGATATTGGGGAACTGCACCCCGGTAAGCACCACCTGCTCGTAGCCCATGCCCTGCACCTCCTCAATGAGGTCGCCGACATACTGCACCGCGCTTGCGGCAAAGGGGTTCATCCATGCCTTGCCGCCCTTGGCTGCGCTGACGTTGTCCAGCCAGAGGCTGTTGCCATCGTAGTGCACGCCCATGCTGCGGTCGGTGTACACCGACACCGGGTCGGTAAAGGCGGCAAGCTGCGCCGCCGGGATAATGCCCTCCTCCCGCAGGATGGCGGCGATATTGGCCGCATCCACCGGGTTTTCGGTGATGCTCTGGGCAGCGGCTGCCACCCCGGAAGCGTAGTACACCGTGCCAGCGGCGTCCTTCAGGGTGACAAGGGCGTAGTCTGCGCCCTGCTGCTTCAGCTGCCGGGCGGCGGTGCGGATGGCGGCTTCATCGGTCAAGGTGGTCACGTCCAGCTCTGCCCAGCTGCCGCCGGTAACCAGCGGCTTTTCCTCCTCCAGCTCCAGCTCAGACGCTGCCTGCGAAGCAGCAGCGCTGCTTGCCGCCGCAGAGGAGGCTGCTGCCTCGGCGCGGGAAGCGCTTTCGGCCTCCAAGTCCCGGTCCTTGACCACGGTATACCAGGTGTGGGTGGCCCAATCCAGCACATGGGGTGCGGCAAACCATGCTGCTGCCAGCACTGCCGCCACCAGCACCGCAATGCCGATGCCGCGCTTGACGCGCATTTCACGGCTGTAAAAGCTGCGGTGATAATGCTTGACCTTCTGACGTTTATACTTAGCCATGGTATCTTTTCCTCCCTGTCTGCATTACAGGATGACGGAATGTCCGGTAAAGCCATAGATCGCCAGCGCCAGCACGCCGATATACACCAGCGTGATGGGCAGGCCGCGGAATGCCTTGGGGATGGCTCTGCTGCGCAGGCGGTGGCGCGCCTCGGTGACCAGCAGCACCGCCAGCACATAGCCAAGGCCGCTGCCAAGGCCAAAGCCAAGGCTCTGGCCAAGGGTAAAGGACTGGGTGCGCTCCACCAGCACCGTGCCCAGCACGCCGCTGTTCAGCGCGGCCAGCGGCACGATGCGCAGCAGCTGGGCGCGGCGGGGCAGGCTGCGCA
>JABLTR010094297.1_pt1 | contig 12336 bp, 10 predicted proteins | sample 7160071 | NCBI WGS metagenome assembly JABLTR01 (sample SAMN14651230, study PRJNA627086) | human gut metagenome | isolation source: feces | host: Homo sapiens
ACCCCGCCCGCGCCGCCGCCATGGCAAAAGCCGGGCGCGAGGCCGCCGGGCGCTATTCGCCCGAGGCCTACTACCACACCCTGCTGGCGGCGCTGAAAGATTAAAATGTTGAGGAGTGTAAACGTTATGGCCCCGAAAGTGACCATTGTGGTGCCCGTATACAACGGTGAGCAGTTTCTGCCGGCATGCATCGAGAGCATCTGCGCCCAGACCTGGACCGACTTTGAGTGTGTGATGGTGAATGACGGATCTTCAGACGGCTCTGGGGCCATCTGCGACGAGGTATCCCGTCGGGACTCACGTTTTCGCGTCATTCATCAGGAGAACGGCGGCTTGAGCCGCGCCCGGAACGCCGGCATGCGGGTATCCCGGGGTGAGTATTATCTTTTTCTTGATGCAGACGACACCATCCATCCCCGGCTGCTGGAACTGGCGCTGAAGGAGCAGGCCGCTCACCCCCAGTCGCTGATCACCTGGAAATTCACCCACGATCTGTCGGAATGGAGCTCAACCTGTTTTCCTCCGGATCCGTCGGTGCAAATTTACGGTCGTTGGGACCTTCTGCGCTTTTTTGCCGACAGGGTGCTGTTTAATTCGGCCAACAACAAGCTCTACCCCCGAAAACTCATCGAAAAGCATGCTCTCTGGTTTGACCCTGCGGCTGGCAGTGTTGAAGACTACGTCTTCTTTACCGCCTTTTGGAAGGTCTTTTTTGAGGATTTCCCCGACGCCGATATCCGCCAAATCGACCTGCCCCTCTATTTTTACAACCAGAACAATGCCGGCAGCATCACCCACACCACCGGCGCCGCCCACACTCGTGATTTTTCCGGCTACTGCCACCAGCAGCTGGAGCTTTACGCCCAGACAAGAGAGATTTTCGGCTCCTTTGAACAATATCCCCCGCAGGACGTTCTTTCTGTCACCAACGCCACGCTGAACAGCATCGCATTCGGGCTTTGCAACCTTCCTCATCCCCACCGCAAGGCCGCCGCCTTGTGGCAAATCCCGGAGATGAAGGAGATTTCCCGGTGGCACCGCCGCTACCGGGTACACAACGCCTACCTCTTTTTCCTGCGGCTGCGCTGGGCAGGTGGCGTAAAGTGGTGGTTTCATGTGCGGGAAACACGCCCGGCACTTTTCGCTACCGTCTATCACCTTGGCTACCGAAACATTTTGAAGCCGTAACCTTTTCCGTAAAAAGGAGGCCCTTTTTGGAACCGCAACTTTCCATCATCGTGCCGGTGTATAACCCCGGCGAATACCTGCCCAGGGCGCTGGGCTGCATCGCCGCCCAGACCCGAGGGGATTTTGAGTGCATCCTGGTGGACGACGGCTCCACCGACGGCTCCGCCGCCATCTGCGACAAATGGGCCGCAAAGGACGAACGTTTCAGGGTCATTCACCAGAAAAACGCCGGAGCCTCCGCCGCCCGGAATTCCGGCATCGAAGCCGCCCGGGCCCCCTGGCTGCTCTTTGCCGATGCGGACGACGCTCTGGCCCCCGACGCGGCCGAGACCCTGCTGGCGCGGCAGACCGCCGAGCCGGGCACCTTTGTGGTGTTCGCCTTCACCGAGGAGTGGGCGGACTTGGGCAAAGAGCAGCGCCAGCCCCCCGAAGCACGCTACCGCGCCCGGGACTTTGGCCGCATGTACGCCGACACGCCTCTGGCCGCGCCCTGGGGCAAGCTGTTCGAGACAGCGCTGTTGAAACAGGCGGGGCTGCGCTTTGACGTGACCATGCGCTGCTACGAGGACCGGCCCTTCGTCACCGACTATCTGCGGGCCTTTTTTGAGCGAGACCCCGAGGCGGAGTGTCTTTTTATCAACCGGCCTCTTTACTATTATGAGAACGGCAACGCCGCCAGCCTGAGCAAGAGCGACCGCAGCCGCCTTGCCCCCAGCCATTACGAGGCCTTTGACCGGCTGCTCACCGACTGCCTGCAGCGGTACGGCACGCCCCCCGAAGAACTGACCAAGATCGTGATGGAGTACATGAACACCCTGCTCTATGGCGCATGGTGCACCCCGGCAAAGGAGCGGCGGCGTGCCATGGCCCGCTTTTACAAAAGCGGGGAGTACCGCCGCCTGATGGGCTTTTTCAAGCAGAACCGCCTTTATGAAGCGCGGTATCTGCCCCTGCGCTTTCACGCAACGGCCCTGGCGGTGGCCCTGGACCAGAGCCGCCTTGCGCCGCCCATGGCCCTTTACTGGAAGTTCCACTGGCTGGGGCTTTACACCCTCTGCCGGGGCTGGACGCCCCTTATCCCCACCAACTGACCGCCGGGTGCACAAAATGTCTGCGTCCTGTGTTTTGACAAACCTGAATTCTGGAGGTAATTTATGCCTGCTGTGTCCGTGGTAGTCCCAGTCTACAATGTAAAAGAACTTCTGCCCCTTTGCCTTGACAGCATCGCCGGGCAGACCTTCACTGATTTCGAATGTATTTTGGTGGACGACGGCTCCACCGATGGCTCCTCTGCCGTATGTGACGAGTATGCCGCCAAAGACAGTCGTTTCCGGGTCCTTCACAAGGCCAACGGCGGTGTTTGCAGCGCCCGCAACGCAGGCATCCGGGCCGCCGCGGGGGAGTTCGTGGTCTTCTGCGACCAGGATGATCTGTTTGCGCCCCGATTGCTGGAACTGGCACTGGAAGCTCAGCATCGGCAACCGGAAGACCTGATCGTCTGGCCCTATGTCCGCGAACGGGAAGCTTTTGCCGCTCAGCCGGAGGCTCCCGGCCACACTGTATATGACCGGCGGCATCTGCTGGACTATCTTGCCGGGGATATGATGATCTATGTGTGGAACAAGCTGCTGCCCCGCAGCGTGCTTGCCGCTATGCCCGCTCTGTTTGACGAGAGCCTGATCGGCGGCGGCGAAGACTTTGATTTCGTCGCCCGTTTCATGCCCGTCTTCTTTCAGCAGCATCCCCAGGGTTGTGTGCGTCAGATCAACGCTCCCCTTTATTTCTGGAACTTGGAAAACGAGAAAAGCGTGTCCAAATGGGGGTCCAATTCCCAGGGCTACTCCGTGCGGCAGCTGGCCTTTTTTGCCAAGATCAAACAGGCCTTTCCTGACTTTTATGAACAGGATGAAGAGCAGATCGCGCGCTGTTTCAACCGCCTGATCCGTCCCATGATATTCGGCTTCACACTGGCAAAGAAAAACGGCGAGACACTGGCTCCCTTCTGGAGCAGCCCTGAACTTGCCGAGATGCTCGGCTGGCTCAAAGAACACCGCTGGTATCTGGGGCTTTATCCGCCGCTTCGGTTGCACAGCGCCGTTCTGGGCCGTCTGATGCTGCACTGGATGGACGAAACCCCCCGGCTGTATGGCCTGTGCTACGGCGTCTTTTATCATCTTCTGGCCCATGGCTGGAACCATCTGTAAATCACTTTTTATCTTGAAAAAGGAGGCGCCGCCGATGGTCGCGCGACCGTTTTTCACCATTCTGACCCCGGTGTACAAAGGGGTGCCGTTTGTGCCCGGCTGCGTGGCCAGCGTGCGGGACCAGGGCTTTGCGGATTATGAGCATCTGCTCATCGACGACGGCAGCCCCGACGAAAGCGGAAAACTGTGCGATGCACTTGCCGAACAGGACAGCCGCATCCGGGTCATCCACCAGAAAAACTCCGGCGTCACCGGCGCGCGCAACGCCGGAATTGCCGCCGCGAAAGGGCGGTATCTGCTCTTTCTCGACCAGGACGACCGTCTTGGCCCCTGCGCCCTGGCCGCCATCGCCGCGGCGCTGAACGACGCCGGCGCCGACCTGGTAAGCTGGCGCCACCACGACGTTTGGGAGGAGATGTGCGCCGACGCGGCCGAGGCTGTGCCCACCTGCTATGCCCAGCCTCAGTTCGGCCAGCTTTACCGCACCGGCACGGTGCACTATGTCTGGACCAAGGCCTTCCCGGTGGATTTTCTGCAGTCGAACAACGTTCGTTTTGACGAGACCATACAGGACGGCACCGACGACCTGCCCTTTGTGGTGGCCTTCTGGCGGGCCTGGTTTACCGCCCACCCGGCGGCGGGCATCCGCTACATCCCCCAGCCTCTCTATTATTACGAAATGCACAACGACGCCAGCGTGAGCAACCGGCCCCAGCCCTATCTGCACAGTCATCTGGCCATGTTCAGCGATCTGTCGGAGGATTTTCTCTGCCGCTATCATGTGCCTCCCACCGAGATGGGTTTTTTGTGGTATCAATGCCTGCACACCCTGGCCTACGGCGTTCTTTCCACCCCGCCCGAAAAGCGCCCCGCGCTGAAGACCGTGCTTTTGAAGGATGAGCGTTTCGCGACCATTCTGCGTCACATGGGCGAAGAGCGGGTCTACTCCCCCTACTACCTGCCCTTCCGCCGGGGACAGCTGGGACTGGTGGCCTTCATCGCCCGCTCCTTTGAAGGAGACCGCCTCTGGTTCTGGCGGGCTTACCGGCTGGGCCGCCTGCTTTTGGGCCGGCGCTGGCACGAGGTTTTCTGACAGAATTTTCGGCTTTCCTGTTCTCATGTGCCGTTTCTTTATGGTATAATAAGGTGTTATCACTGTGCGGCTCAGGGCCGCAGTGCAAAGGAGTTTTCCCATGGACAATTCATCCCAGCAGCAGTGGACGACCATCATCAAGCCCCGCACCGGCTGGTTCGACATCGACCTGAAAGAGTTGTGGCAGTATCGGGACCTGGTGGTCATGTTCGTCAAGCGCAGCTTTGCCACCCTTTACAAACAGACCATCCTGGGCCCCGCCTGGATCCTCATCAACCCGCTGCTCACCACCGTCATCTTCACGGTGGTGTTCGGCAACATCGCGGGTCTGGCCGAGTCGGGCGTGCCCAGCTTCTTGTTCTACATGGCGGGCAACGCCATCTGGTCTTTCTTCGCCTCCTGCATCACCGGCACGGCCAACACCTTCGTGACCAATGCGGGGCTCTTCGGCAAGGTGTACTTCCCCCGGCTGACCATGCCCATCTCCCAGGTGGTCATCTCCTTCATCAACCTTCTCATCCAGATGCTGATGTTCTTTTGCTTCTGGGTGTGGTTCTATTTCTTTGGCCAGGAATACGGCACCGTGCAGATGAACCTGTGGGTGCTGGCGCTGCCGGCGGTGCTGCTGCTGGTGATGGTGATGGGCCTGGGCGTGGGCATCATCGTGTCCAGCCTGACCACCAAATACCGGGATCTGGCCATCGTGGTGAGCTTCGGCGTGCAGCTGTGGATGTACGCCACGCCGGTGGTCTATTCCATGAGCGAGATCGCCGCCGGCAGCCCCCGGCTGCTGGTGCTGATGCGCCTGAACCCCATGACCGAGCCGGTGCAGGTGTTCCGCTACGCCCTTTTGGGCTGCGGCGAGATCAGCCCCGCCTGGCTTTTGTACAGCGCCGTGGTGGCCCTGGTGACCCTGGTCGCCGGCGTGGTGCTGTTCAGCCGGGTGGAAAAGACTTTTATGGACACGGTATGACGCGGGAGGAGACGAGACAATGACGATGCAGACACAAAACCCCCGCGAGCCGGTGATCGAGATCACCGGGCTGAAAAAGCAGTACCGCCTGGGCCAGATCGGCGGCGGCACCCTCACCGCCGACCTGCAGAGCTGGTGGGCCCGGGTGCGGGGCAAAGAGGACCCCAACCTGCCCATCGGCACCGACACCCGCCTGTTCGGCCAGACCTTCATGGCGCTGAACGGCGTGGACCTGACGGTGTACAAGGGCGAAGCCCTGGGCATTATCGGCCGCAACGGCGCGGGCAAATCCACCCTGCTCAAGCTGCTCAGCCGCATCACCGCCCCCTCCGCGGGCGAGATGAAGATCAAAGGCCGGGTGGCCAGCATGCTGGAGGTGGGCACCGGCTTCAACGGCGAGATGACCGGCCGGGAGAACATCTACATGAACGGCTCCATCCTGGGCATGACCAAAGCCGAGGTGGACGCGAAGCTGGACCAGATCATCGAATTCTCCGAGTGCGGCGAGTTCATCGACACCCCGGTGAAGCGCTATTCCAGCGGCATGTTCGTGAAGCTGGCCTTCGCGGTGGCCGCCCATCTGGACTCGGAAATCATGGTGATGGACGAGGTGCTGGCGGTGGGCGATATGAAGTTCCAGCAGAAGTGCCTGGGCAAGATGAGCGACGTGGCCGGCCAGGAGGGCCGCACGGTGCTCTACGTCAGCCACAACATGAGCACCATCCGCCAGCTGTGCACCCGCTGTGTGGTGCTGGACAAGGGCCGGGTCATCTTTGACGGCAACGTGGAAGACGCCATCGCCGTCTACATGGAGACCACCGACGTGAATGTAGTCCACTATGAGCTGGAGGACCTGGGCCGCATGACCTCCAGCGCGGGCAAACGCCTGCGCGTTTTGAGCCTTGATTTTGTGGGCAAGGAGAGCAGCGTGTTCGCCGCCGGCGAGCCGCTGACCGTGCGCATCCGCTGGCGGGCCGGCCAGAAGTTCGACGCGGTGAACATGAAACTGAACATCCACTACCGGGATTCCAGCCCTGTGGGCATCAGCCACCCCGTCACCCTGGGGGCCGCCGAACCGGGCCGGGTCTATGCCACCACCTTCACCTTCGACACCTCTATCCTGAGCGAGGGCCAGTACTTCTTCTATCTGGATGTGTTCGAGCGGGAGCTGGCGGGGGCCATCTGCCTGGACAAGCCCAACCAGGAATTCGCCTTTGAGATCACCAACACCGACCGCACCCTGCCCGAGTGGGCTGCCGGCTGGGGCCACATCCACTTCCCGCCGGTGAAGGTGTTGGAAACGGAGGAAACGGCCCAATGAAGCCGGACCTGTACATCTGCCATACGGCCTATCAGGTGCTGGTGGAGACCTGCCGCGCCTTCGAAGTCCCCTGCCCGCCCGCGCTGGTGCTGAGCGCCGCGCTGCCGGGGGCCGAAGCCCTGGCCGAACGCCTTCGCGCCACCGGCCTCTTCGCCGGGGTGCGGGTGATCGACGAGGAAGGGTGCGGCAGCGCCTTTCAAAAAGGCTTTTGGCGCACCCTTTTGCTCCAGCGCGTCATCGGCCGGCGCAACGTGGAGAAATACTACGGCTTTTCCCTGGACGGCACGCAATACCGGGACATTTACATCCACAACGACTGGAGCGTGCTGGGGCGCTATCTGCAGGACAAGGGCCTTCGCTACATCCTCTGCGAGGACACCTTTGCCAGCACCTGCGCGAACAGCGGCCATCCCCTCATCCAGCAGCAGCGGGCGCTGCCCCACTTTGCCCTGCGCCGTGCCTTCGGCTACGGCTACCTCTACTGGGGCGACTGGAAAAAGGTGAAGGCCATCGAGACCGAAAGCATCGAAAAGGCCACCGTGCCCTTTGCCAGAGAGTGGCTTTTGCAGCGCTGCCAGAAGGCGGCCTTTGCCGCCCTGACCAAAGAGCAGAAGGCCCTTTTGAGCTCTGTGTTCATCACCACGCCGCTGCCGGCGGACACCGCCGGGGCGGTGCTGTTTTTGACGCGGGATTTCGTCAGCGAAGGGCTGATGGATGAAGAGACCCAGCGGCGGATGTACAAAGCGGTGGCGGCAAAGCACTGTTCCGGCGGGCCGCTGTTCATCAAGGCCCACCCCCGGGACGCTTCGGACTATGCCGCCCTCTTCCCCGGCGCGGTGGTGCTGGACAGGACCATGCCCAGCGAGGTGCTCAACTTCGCCCTGCCCTTCCGCTTTGCGAAGGCGGTGACGGTGGAATCCACCGTCTTGAAGGCCTTTGAGGCCGCCGATGAAAAGGTCTCTCTCACGCTGGACGAGGCGCTGGCCGAAGCCCGCGCGTGAAGTTTTTTGCCCGCTTTATGAAAGAACGAAGGCCTTCGGTTCGTTTTGATACCGGGGCGGAAAAGAGGTTTTTCCATGAGAATTCTCGGCGTCATTCCCGCCCGCTACGCTTCCAGCCGTCTGCCGGGCAAGCCTCTGACTGACATTCTGGGCAAGCCGATGGTGTGGTGGGTGTACCAGGCGGCAAAACAAAGCCCCCTGCTGAACGACCTGGTGGTGGCCACCGATGACGAGCGCATCCTGGCGGTGTGCAAGGAGTACGGCATGAACGCGGTGATGACCCGCGCCGATCACGACACCCCCACCTCCCGCATCCAGGAGGTGAGCTGCCTCATCCAGGCGGACCTCTACCTCCAGATCATGGGAGACGAGCCCCTCATCGACCCGAAGGCTTTTGAACTCATCCTGCCCAAAACCCTGCCCGACGACCCATACTATGTGGCGGGCGTGACCAACCGCATGGAGCACCCGGCGGACGTGATCGACTTCTCCAACCAGAAGGTGGTCTGCAACGCCCGGCGGGAAATTTTGCTCATCAGCCGCAGCCCCATCCCCTACCCCAAGGGAACGGCGGATTTTGAATACGAAAAGATCACCGGCATCCAGCTGTTCAGCAAAAAGGCGCTGGATTTCTACGCCGCCACCCCGAAGAGCGCCCTGGAAAAGGCCGAGGAAAACGACCTGATGCGCTTCATCGAGAACGGCCACACCGTGCACGCGGTGCTCTCGCCCTACAAGACCGTGTCGGTGGACACGCCGAAAGACGTGGGCATCGTGTGCGATGTGCTTCGCCAGCGGCAGAGCCGCTGACCTTATTCTCTCCGGCGCTTGCGGGCCGGAAACAGACCGCTTATAACTTATGGCGCTTTGCGGCGCGCCCGCCGCCCCTTTTGGGGGCAGAAAGGGAACTTTTTATGTCTACCATCCGTTTGCTCGACTGCACCCTGCGGGACGGGGGCTATGTGAATGACTGGAAATTCGGCTTTGAGAACATCCGCGACATCGTGGCCAGCCTTGTGAACGCCGGCACCGACATCGTGGAGGTGGGCTTTCTGCGCAATCTGGAACCGGACATGGACCAGAGCCGCTGGAACACCGTGGCCGAACTGAAAAAGGTGCTGCCCGCCGACCGCAGGAACACCATGTTCTCCGGCATGGCGCTGCACAACTTCTACGACATCGACAAGCTGGAGCCCTGGGACGGCACCGGCATCGACATGATCCGGGTCACCTTCCACGACTACGACATCGAACAGGGCCTCGCCTTCTGCCGCAAGGCCCAGGACAAGGGCTACAAGATCAGCTGCAACCCCATCAACATCATGGGCTACTCCGACGCGGGCGTTCTGTGGCTGTGCGAACAGGTGAACAAGCTGCACCCCTTCGCCTTCTCCATCGTGGACACCTTCGGCAGCATGCAGATGCAGGACCTGGAGCGCATCGTGCGTCTGGTGGACAACAACCTCGCCAAGGACATCGCCCTGGGCCTGCACCTGCACGAAAATCTGGCCCAGAGCTTCAGCCTGGCCCAGCGTTTCCTGGACATGCATCTGGTGGGCCGCGACGTCACGGTGGACGCCAGCCTTCTGGGCATGGGCCGCACCCCCGGCAACCTGTGCATCGAGCTCATCGCCGACTACATGAACCGCAACTGCGGCAAGAACTACGACATCGACCGCATGCTGGACGCCATTCAGGAACACATCCTGCCCATCAAGGAAAAGAGCCCCTGGGGCTACTCCCCGGCCTACTTCCTGTCGGCCAAGTACAACCTGCACCGCAACTACGCCGAGCATTTTCTGGGCAAGGGCGACCTTTCCAACCGGGACATCAACCATCTGCTCAGCCGCATCGCCCCGGAGAAAAAGACCGCCTTCGACGCGGCCTACGCCGACGAACTGTACGCCTCTTACAAGGACAACCGCATCGACGACGCTGCCGACCGGGCTCGTCTGGCCCAGGCGCTGGCGGGCCGCAAGGTGCTGTGCCTTGCCCCCGGCGGCACCCTGAGCACCCACCGCACCGAGGTGGAGGAATTCATCGCCCGGGAGACCCCGGTGGTCATCGCCGCGAACTTCGTGCCGGAGGACCTCAAAGCGGACTACGCCTTCTTCTCCAGCGGCAAGCGGTTCGACAAGTTCACCTCCCTGCCCTGCCCGGTGCTGTGCACCTCCAACCTGGAGGGCAAGGCCGACTTCCGCCTGGACTACAACAGCCTTGCAGGCGCCTTCACCATGGGCGCCAACAGCCTCATCATGCTGCTGCGCCTTCTGGAGCAGCTGGGCGTGAAGGAAGTGGCGCTGGCGGGCGCGGACGGCTATGAGCCGGGCACCGAGAACTACTGCGACCCCCGCATGAAGAACCACACCCCCCGCGGCGCCGACTACAACCGGGCCATGACCGCGGCCATCGGCGGCTGCGGCCTTGCGGTGACCTTCGTCACCCCCAGCCACTACCAGAAAGGGTGAGCCGATGAACGACATTCGACTGCTGGTGCTGGACGTGGACGGCACCCTCACCGACGGCGGTCTGTATCTGGACTCCACCGGGAACGAGACCAAAAAGTTCTCCGTGCGGGACGGCGCGGGCCTTTCCCTGGCCCGGGCGGCGGGCATCAAGGTGAAGATCCTCACCGGGCGGGAGAGCGTGCCGGTGCGCCGCCGGGCGGATGAACTGCACCTGGACTTCTGCGTGCAGAACTGCAAGGACAAGGCGGCGTATCTGGCCGGCTTTTTGAAGGAACAGGGCTTTGCCAAGGACCAGGTGGCCTATGTGGGCGACGACTGGAACGATCTGGCCGCCATGGACCTGGCGGGCTTTGTGGCCTGCCCCGCCGACGCGGACGAGCTGGTGCGCCGCCGGGCGGATTTTGTCAGCCCCCGCAAGGGGGGCGAAGGCGCGGTGCGGGACGCCGTGGTCTTTCTTCTGCGCCGCCAGGGCCGCTTTGAGGCGCTGGTGGAACAGGTGTACGGCGCGCGGGTCTGACCGCGCCGCCCACAAAACTGCCGGGAGGCAACGGGATGCAGAATGTGCTGACATTTTTCAAAACACACAGGCGGGCGCTCACCGGCGCTCTGCTCTGCTTTTTCCTTTTCGCGGTGTTCGCCGCCGTCTGGCTGACCCACATCCGGGGCCAGGGCGACAAGAGCAGCAGCTGGGCCATCAACGACCAGTTCCACAGCTTCGCCACCATCGAAGAGAAGATGGAGCAGCGCTTTTCCTGCGACCGGGACCTGCTGGCGCTGAGCCTTGTGCTGGCCGCCGAGGACACGGAAACGCCTCCCGAAGGGGAGCTGGAGCTCATCCTCACCGACAGCGCCACCGGCGAGGAGCTGGCCCGCTCCACCGGCGACATGCGCTACATCTACAACGGCTGGGACGCTTACTACACCACCCTGGGGTTGGACCGCTTTGTGGAGAACCCCGGCGAGGCGGTGGAGTACACCCTGACCCTCATCCCCCACTACACCGGCGAGGGCCGGCTGTGCGTGGGCTATGAAGAGGGCGGCATGCCCGCGGGCGTTTCGCTGACGGTGGACGGCGAGGAAGTGGACGGCACCGTGGCCATGCTGGGCACCCAGGCCCGGGTGGGCGGCTTTCTGACCAAGTTCTACTGGGTCTTTGCGCTGGGCTGCATCGCCGCGGCGGGGCTGCTCTACTGGTTTTACTGCCGCCGCACGGTGCCGCTGCACCGCATGGTGTTCTGCGCGGTGCTGGTGCTGGGCTTTGCCTTCAATGTGCTGCTGCCCCCCTACGCCGCGCCGGACGAAAAATACCACATCAACCAGAGCTTCACTCTGGCCAGCACCCTCTATGACCCCCATCTCCCCGTGGCCAAAAGCCACATCCGGGACACCATCCGCCGCCCGTCGGACCAGGACGCCCTCATCCAGGTGGATGAGACCACCGTCTTCACCTGGCTGCACATCGCCAAGGTCATCGGGCGACCCAACACCGACCCCACCTTCGCCACCCACACCTTTGACGAGTATCAGGTGGACAGCAGCTACACTCTCTACTGGATCAGCGGCTTCGGCGTGCTGATCGGCTACTGGCTGCACCTGGGCTTTGCCGCCACCCTCTATCTGGGGCGGCTGGCGAACCTGTTGTTCTTCGCGTTTCTGGCCGCCTGGGCGGTCAAGCGCACCCCGGTGGCAAAGCCCGCCTTTGCCGTGGCCGCCCTGCTGCCTATGACGCTGCATCTGGCGGCCTCCTACAGCCGGGATTCCAACCTCCTGGCCCTGTGCTTCTTCTTCTCCGCCCTGCTGCTGGACCTGGCCTTCGGCCCCCGGGAGCACATCGGCTGGAAGCAGCTGGTGCTGCCGGTGGTGCTGGCGGTGCTCATCGTGCCCAGCAAAGTGGTGTATCTGCCGCTGGCCGGGCTCATCCTGCTCATCCCCGCGGTGCGGCTGGGCCGCTTCTCCCGCTGGATCAAGGGCGGCTTTCTGGCCCTGTGCGCCGTGGCATTCCTTTTGAACAGCGGCGCGGCGGGAGCCCTCATCGGCTTCACCCAGACCAGCGGCACCGCCGCCGCGGGCGCGGCCAGCCTGATGGCC
>JABLTR010062147.1_pt1 | contig 12335 bp, 5 predicted proteins | sample 7160071 | NCBI WGS metagenome assembly JABLTR01 (sample SAMN14651230, study PRJNA627086) | human gut metagenome | isolation source: feces | host: Homo sapiens
AGCGTGGCCGTGGGAGTACCCATACCGGCAAAGTACAGCTTCCCCTGGAATTCAAAGACCATCCGGTAGCCGGACAGATAGTTTTTCACCGCCATGCCGGGCGCGTAGCCCGGGAACATCTCGGGATACCGGCTCCAGACATCCCGCTCCCGGAAGATAACCTCGGCTTCCCCCGTGTACTTGTTGACCGCCATAATGACCGGCGTCCAGTCGGCCATCAGGGTGGAATCAAAGGTGTCCACGCCGAAGGCCACCTGAACAATCTCGTCGGCCAGCTTGCCCGCATCCAGGTCCGCATCCAGCAGGCCGGAGTTCTGCATGCCCTGGAGCGTGGTTTTGACGTTGTTGTGATAGATGTAATAGGTGGAGTTGTAGCAGGTGCCGATGTACACATAGTCGCCGGCCTCCGCCATAGACCAGGAGTAGCTCTGGCCCCGGTCCTGCTCATCCCCGGTCAGGATGCCGTCCACCTCTCCGGCGCCCAGGGTGGGATGAGAGACCTTGTCGATGGTATAGCCGCCGTTGGAATAGGTCCCCTGCTCGTAGGGCTCATAGCTGATATTGCCGTCCTTGTCGGTGTAAACGCCGTCGTAAGCCAGTGCTGTTGTCCCCAGCATACACACCGCAAGGAGGAAGGCCGTCAGCTTTGCCGCGGTTTTTTTAATTTTCATGTTCCTTCTCCTTTAATTAATATTTATGATGGTTGAGAAACAGCTAGACTCATCTTGCAAAAGTCCCGAATCTCTCTGTTGCTTCCCACCTCACTGCCGTAATTGTATCAAAACACGACTTTCTTTACAAGCAATTTCTGGAAAAATTTACCTTTCTTTTCCTCCTCCTTCCAGCCCGCCGCCGAGTTCCGGCCGTGCGCCGGGATGCCGGTGCGGAATTTTTCTTGACATTTGGCCCGGCGGCGTTTATGTTGTAACCATGAAACGGGAGGGGAAAGCATGCATGTGTCGATATTACGGAAGCCGGTTATTTTATACGAAACAGTTGAGGCGATCTATCAAAAAGTAAACGGGATCACCCTGGAGCAAAAGAAGCGGGATATGCTGCTGAAGTACGGGCAAAAGCTCACCGGCGCCCAGCGAAGCCGGATGGAGCTGCTTTGCTCCCAGCTCTCCAAGCTGGTCGACGCCGCCTGTCGCGAGCTGCCCGAGACGCCCCGGCTGTCCTACTACTTCCAGCGGTGGGAGACCGAGAGCAAATGGCAGAATATGTGCCTGGCTAAGCTGATGATATACAGCTTTTTGGACATCCGGGTCACGGGATTTCAGGAATCCCTGGACCGGACCCGGTCGGCCGCTCTGGCCCAGCTCTCAGGGCCCTACATTTTGTTTGATGTAAACAGCGGCGGCATGAGCCTCCGGCCTCCTAAGCCGGAGGAGCCCGTCCCGGATTTGTTGGACCAGCTGGACCAAATCGCCATCGAGGAGCAATACCGCTGGAAGATTTATAAGATCCTGCGCCGTTTTCCCGAGGCCTTTCAGGAATTAACCGCCCTGTTGCGCCCGGTTGCGGCCCGGCTGGAGGCCGCCATGGAGGCTTTTCTGCCTGTGGCCCAGGAGAGCTACGATCACTGGGAGCAGTACTTCCAGGTTCACGACTTCCCGGACCTGCTGGAACAGCTGACCAACCAGTCGGTCCCGGCAGACGGTCTGGACACCTACATCAACCTAAGCATGCTGGCCGCCAATGAGATGATCTACACCTACGGAACCCTGGAGGGAAAAAACTTCCGTCAGGTTTACATCGGCGTCCTGATCCATGAGAACTTCCAAATAAACCGGTTGCAAATGACCGATGAAGCCATTTGCAATCTTCTGAAGGTCGTCAGCGACCGGAGCAAATTTGAAATCCTCCGCCGCCTCTCCCACGCCAGCTCCTACTGTCAGGAGCTGGCCAGAGAGATGAATCTCACCACCGCCACCATCTCCCGGCACATGGGCCTGCTGCTGGACGCCGGTCTGGTACGGGCCAGGCGGGGGGAGAGCCGGATTTACTATGACTTAAACCGGGACGCCGTCACCCATCTCTGCGACACGGTGTGCAGCGTCCTGCTGCAGCAGCCGTAAATCGTCCCCCCGCCGGATCTTCCTTTGAGGCGGTCATTCTGTTTTTCCGGCGCTGTCCACCAAAGATGAAGCGACAAAACAGCAGTAGACAAGAAGGTTGGTAAACATGGACTGCAGAATCAGGAAATGGGATCCGGCAGATGCAAAAGACCTATCTGCGGTTCTTTCCAATGCAAAAATACACGACAATCTCCGAGACGGCTTGCCCTACCCCTATACCGAGCAAGACGGGCTGGATTTTATTTCCGCCATGCTTTCCGCAGACGCGAATGAAACATTTGCCTTTGCTATCACAACCGAAGGCAAAGTAATCGGCAGCATCGGCGTTTTCCGTCAAGGGAACATTCACAGACGGACGGCGGAATTAGGATATTACATCGCGGAAGCGTATTGGGGAAAAGGCCTGATGACGAAGGCCGTCCGACAAATCTGCCGGTATGTTTTCGACAACAGCGACATTCTCCGCATTTATGCAGAGCCCTTTGCCTTCAACGCCGCATCCTGTCGCGTACTGGAAAAAGCAGGGTTTCAGTATGAAGGCACCTTGCGCAGCAACGCGGTCAAGAACGGAAGCGTGATCGACATGAAGATGTATTCGCTCCTAAAATCAGAAGTTTGATTTTCGGAGCAACCCAGGCGGAGCGCTTGGAGCAGCTTGCGGAAGAACCCCACCGCTCCAAGTCCGCTTTCAGTCGCTATGAGGGGCAAGGTAAGGATCTCAGCCGCTGTGCCCGGACAGCGACCCGGAAGCGGCTGAAAAAGCTGGGGGAGAAGCCGGACTTACCGAAACATCCCACGCCGCAACGGAGGCGAAAATCAGAGAAAAACCCAAAAAAGAATGGACTGCTATGAAATACTTAATAGATTTTGCGGCATTGGCTTTATTATATGCCTTTGTCTTTTTTAGAAAGTGGAGACGCAAGGGAAACGGCATGTTGCTTGTCAACACGCTCATGTACGTATATTTATCCTTTGTGCTATACTTCACCTTGATGCCGGTAATCACCTCTATTCCGTCAGTTTTAAACCATCCATATACTCCCATGAACTTGGTGCCGTTTGTTGATGTTTTAGAGGGAAGAGGCGATTTTCTCAGGCAGGTCATATTAAATGTTTTGATGACCGTGCCGTTCGGATTTCTATTTCCATTGACTCAAAAAGGAAACGGAAAATTTCTAAGAACCGTATTTTTCTGCTTTCTGATGAGCTTTGGTATCGAAATTCTTCAGCCGCTGATCAGCGATTACAGATCATCAGATATTACGGACTTAATTACAAATGTAGCCGGCGGAATGGCTGGATATGCTCTTTTCGTCATTTTTAAGCCGGTTACATTTTGGATTTTAGACCGGTTAAAAATGAGAAAGCGTGCGGCCGAGCGATGAAACGGATCGGCCGTCTTGTCTATCCATTCTGCGCAATTAAACCCCCACAAGAAAAGACGGTGTGCTGCCCCTCCATAGGGCGCACACCGTTTTTTCTTATGATCCGGCGCCCCGCCTGTATCGGTTGCGCCAAAGTCGGCGCGAATTGGTATGCATCTGAAACAAAATGAAATCCCGAAATTTCACTTCAGGACACCGCAACAGCCTAGCCTTGCTGCGGTGTCTCTTTTTTTTGCCGGTCTCCTAATTATTTAACTTGACAAAGCCACCGTGCCCTCGTATACTAGTTGTATATCTTATATATATTGCGCGAACGCGTAATATAGGAAAAGCAAACGGTGCAGCAGCTGGGGCACGCGCCGCCGGGTCTTTTCCCCCAAAAACGAACAAAGGAGAAAGCAGTATGAAAAAAACGTATCCGACCACCCGTTTCCTCTCCTGGCTGCTGATTGCGGCCATGCTGTGCAGCTTTGCAGTCCCCATCCGGGCTGTGGGCACAGACGCCACCGCGCTCTCCTTCCAACAGACGGACCGCGCCGCCGTGGACGGAACGCTCCAAGAATCCCAAGCCGGCGATGCGCCCGCCTCGCCACGCCCTGCGGATACGGAGCTGGTCCGCGTATCCATCGTGCTGGAGGAGGCCTCCACCCTGGAAGCAGGCTTCGACCCGGAAAATATTGCCGGGAACGCCGGAGCGATGTCTTACCGCGAGAAATTGCAGGCCCGTCAGGACCAGGTCGCCGCACAGATTCAGGCGGTCACCGGCGAAGCGCTGGATATTGTCTGGAATCTGACCCTGGCGGCCAATCTCATCTCCGCCCAGGTGGAATACGGGCAGATGGAACAAATCGCCTCTCTGCCCGGTGTGGAAAAGGTCATCCTGGAAACCCGGTACACGCCCGACGTGGTCTCCACAGACACCGCCGATCCGGATATGTCCACTTCCTCGGAAATGATCGGCTCCTCCGCCGCCTGGTCCGCCGGATATACCGGAGCGGGCTCCCGGATCGCCGTCATCGACACCGGCACGGACACCGACCACCAGTCCTTTTCCGACGCCGGTTTGCACTACGCCCTGGCCCGCCGCGCCCAGCTGGAGGGGAAGAGCACAGAGTCCTACCTGCAGGAGCTGGACCTTTTGGACGCGGCAAAAATTGCAGATGTTTTGGAGCAGCTGAACATCGCCGACACCGTATCTGCCAAACATTACACGGCGGAGGATCTATTCGTCAGCGACAAGCTGCCTTTCGGCTTCAATTATATCGACCGGACCCTGGATATCACCCATGACCACGACGGCCAAACAGAACACGGTTCCCACGTAGCCGGGATCGCGGCGGCAAACGCCTACATCCCCAACGAGGACGGCACCTTCTCCCCCGCCTTGGAAGCCGTACACGTACAGGGCGTCGCCCCGGACGCCCAAATCATCACCATGAAGGTCTTCGGCCAAGCCGGCGGCGCATACGATTCAGACTATATGGCCGCCATCGAAGACGCCGTTGTGTTGGGCTGCGACGCCGTAAACCTGTCCCTGGGCTCCGGCAGCCCCGGCTACAGCCGGAATTCCGACGATACGTATCAAGCCATCCTGGACAGCCTGGCCGACAGCGGCATTGTGGCCACCATGTCCGCCGGAAACTCCGGCGCATGGATGGAAAACAGCTACAACCCCACGCAGTACCTGTACGCCGGGGATGTGAGCATGACCACCACCGGGATGCCCGGCACCTTCTATAACGCCCTGTCCGTGGCCTCTGTGGACAACCGCGGCTACACCGGTATGTATCTGAACGCCGGCGGCAGCCTCCTGTTCTACGCCCAGACGGAATACAGCAACGAGCCCATGACCACCCTGGCCGGCGAGCAAACCTATCTCTACCTGGACGGCTTCGGCTCTCCGGAGGATTTCGCCGCCTTGGGCAGCGCAGTTCAGGGAAAAATCGTGGTTTGCTCCCGGGGCGGCGGCATTTCCTTTTATGAAAAAGGAAACAACGCCGTAGCCGCCGGAGCCGTCGCCACCGTGGTGTACAACAATCAAGCCGGTTCCATCCAGATGGACCTCACGGATTACCGGTATACGGCGCCCTTCGTCTCCATCACCCAGGACGATGGGGCGGTCCTGCGCTCCAACGCCACAGCCGTTACCGGAGAGGACGGACAAGTTCTCTACTATGAGGGCACGCTCACCGTAGGAGACCAAATCGCCTCGGGAGACCTCCAGTCCGATTCGGATATCATGAGCAGCTTCAGCTCCTGGGGCATTCCCGGCAGTCTGAAGCTGAAGCCGGAGATCACGGCGACCGGCGGCAACATCTATTCCGTCGACGGTCAGACGCCGGGCGGGCAGTCCTATGAAAATATGTCCGGCACCTCCATGGCCGCGCCCCAGGTGGCCGGTATGGTCGCCCTGGCGGCGGAGTACATCCGGGAAAACAACCTGGCGGAGCAGACCGGCTTGACGCCCAGACAGCTGGCCCAAAGCCTGCTGATGTCCACCGCCGTACCGCTCCGGGAGGAGGCCGCCGGAGGAAATTACTGGTCCATCCTGAAGCAGGGAGCCGGTCTGGCCAACATTGGGGCCGCCATTTCCTCCAACATCTACATTAAAATGGACGACAGCGCCACCGTCTCGGCTTCCGACGGGAAGGTCAAAGCGGAGCTGGGAGACGATCCCCAGCGCACCGGAAGCTACCGCGTTTCCTTCGCCCTGCACAATCTGACGCAGGAAGCGCAGGGCTATACCCTCTCGGCAGATTTCTTCACCCAGGATCAATTCACCCAAGACGGCATCGCCTACCTGCACACCCAGACCACGCCTCTGGCTGCACAGGTCCGTTACCTGGTGGACGGAGAACCCTTCGTGCCCACCGCCAAGCCGGTCTGCGACTTAGACGGCGACGGCGATACCGACGCCGACGATGCCCAGCGGATTCTGGATTACACCGCCGGTCTGCTGTCGCAAATCGACCCCCAGGCAGATGTGGACGGCGACGGCCGCATCACCACCTATGACGCCTATTGCGTGTTGGACGCCCTGGAAACCCGGCAGATTCAGATCCCGGCCGGCGGCAGCGTCCACATCACCGCAGAGATTGTCCTGCCTGAGGCGGTGAAGTCCAGTCTGGACCGGCAGTACGAAAACGGCGCCTATCTGGAGGGCTACCTCTATGTGGAGCCGGTGGCCACCGCCGAAGGGGAGACCGCGCCCGTCCATTCCATCCCCGTGCTGGGCTTCTACGGCAACTGGTCCGACCCGTCCATGTACGACCGGATCACCTATACAAGCTATCTGTACGGCGACACCACGGCGCCCTACCTGGGCTATGCTCAGACCAACAACCTGATCATCAAGCACCGGTCCGATTCCAACGCCTATTATCAGGTGGGCAATCCCTACCTTCTGGAGGAGACCTACCCGGAAGGCAAGGCCGCCGTCCGGTCCAGCGACACCCTGTATCAATACCGGGTCTCCCTAATCCGGAACGCCGCCGCTCTGACTGCGGTAATCACCAATCAGGACGGCGACGTGCTGTACACCGGCAATGTGGCCACGCAGGCAGGCAGCGCCTACTACCACACCAACAGCCAGGTGTGGATGGACACGGTCGGTACTTATACCATGAACCGAAAGGTCTCTTCTCTGGGCGTGAAGGAGGGAGACGTCATCTCCGTGCACATCGCCGCCGTGCCGGAATTCTACGAGACGGCCGGTGATCTGACCGGCGCGGACGTCGTCGCCCTGATGGAGGAGGGCAAGCTGGGCAAAGGCGCCGTCCTGACCACCACGATGACGGTAGACGATACCGCGCCCACGGTCACCGCCCTGTCCAAGGATCTGCGCACCGGCAATCTGACGGTGACGGCTCAGGACAATCAATTCGTTGCCGTGGTACAGGTCCTCAATGCCTCCGGCTCGGAGATCCTGGCCTCCTCCGCCCTGGAGCAGTCGGAAGCGGGACAGCCCGCCAGCGTCACCATCGATCTGTCCCAATTGAAGATCGGTCCGTCGTGTATGGTGCGGGTGGCCGACTACGCCGGTAATGAGTCCCTTTACACCGTGCCCTACGGCGGCGAGCCCGAGGACTACACCGGAAGGATCTACGGCTTCACCGCCACAGAGAAATACCGCGGCGGCGGAATCCGCTGGATGGAGCTGGATCCGGAAACCGTCTGCTATCAGAGCGAAACGGAATATGACGGCACCACCAATCTGGATCCCATGGACATCACCGTCACCGCAGCGGAATATGTGGACGGCTACGTATACATGGCGGCAGACGACGGCTTCCTGTACGCCGCTCCCCAGGGGCAGTGGTCGGATTATACCGAAGTGGGCGAAATCGGCGACGGTCTCGTCATCCTGGATATGGCGTTTCACTACGGCGACGGGCAGCTGTACGCCCTGGGCGAAGACAACACCGTCTATACCGTAGACCTCCTCACCGGCGTTCTGGAGAAGGCCTTTACGGTATCGGTGACCAATCCCTCCACCACCTCCGCCTCCTATTTGAAACTGGTCAGCCTGGCCATTGACGACGCCGGTCGCTTCTATTCGGTCAACTATTCCACAACCGCCTCCAGAACCTTCCTCTACCGCTGGTCCGCCGGGGATATTCAGGAGGGCGCCGTGACCGATCTGGCTCCCATGGTCAACGACAAGTCCGCCTCCGCCGGTTTCACCTGCAAATCCGGCACTCTGGCCTGGGACCACGACCAAGATATTCTCTACTGGGCCAACGCCTATTCCGCCAACTCTCAGTCCAATTACCTGCTGTTCTTCGACCTGGAGACCGGCCGGGCCCAGAAAACCAACCCCGACTACTACCTGGGAAAATATGCGGCGGCCGCCTCTCGGATGTACGTGCAGACCACCGGCCTGTACATCGTCCCCTCCGGCAACAGCTATATTCACCCCACCGACACCGCCGACCGCATAACCATCAGCGAAGACCAGCTGACCCTGCTTCAGGGCGCCGAATACACCCTTTCCACAGCCGTCTATCCCTGGAACCTGTCGGACAAGTCCGTCACCTGGACGACCAGCGACGCCGACGTTGTGTCGGTAGACGGCGGCCGTCTCCAGGCCCTGGATGCGGGCCGGGCCGTGGTCACCGCCACCACCAACGCCGCGCCGAACCTAAGCGTCTGCTGTACGGTCACGGTGCGGCAGCTGGACCCCCTGGCCTTGAGCGGTCTTATTTACGATGCAGAGGGCAACACCCACTGGGCGGAGTTTTCCACCGGCGCGCCCTCCGCCTGGACCTCTGTGGCGGACGCGCAAAACAGCTATTACGGCGGCGCTGCGTTGGACGGCATGATCTATGCCCACGACGGCAAGCAGCTGTACGGAATCGATCCGGACACCTTTGAGACCACCAGCCTGGGCGCCATTTCCGAAAGCTGGATCTGGTCCGACGCAGCGCCCGCGCCTGCCGTGGAGGGCGGTTATTTCGGCCGTCTCATCGGCCTGTGCGACGGCGGCACAAAGGTGGAAATGCTCTATCCGGAGGAGGGAACGCTCAGCTACTTCACCCTGAGCTCCTACTACTCGGCGGATCCTATGGCCGCCATCGCCTACATCGAAAGCGGCCTGTATGAGCAAACCTATCCCGCCGCCTTCTACTATGTGCTGACAGAAAGCGGGAAACTCTGGCAATTTGTCATCTATACCGAGGACGACGGCAAAAGCTACACCCTGGCGCGGACGGAGCTGGGCGCCACAGGCTTGGACCTGGGCAATGTCTCCGATGTGACCGGCGGCTGCTATGCCTCCATGCTCTATGACAGCCAAACCGGATACCTTCTTCTGGCCTCCTACACAGAGGGCACCTCGGCGCAGCTGTACGCCATAGACCCGGAGCGGCGCATTCCCACCCAGCTGGGGTCCTTTGGAGACGGCGCCTGGCCGGTGGTATGCCTGTACCAATACACCCGCGTGACCGAGCTGACCGTACGGCTGAAGCCCGCCCATGGGGCCATTTACGAAAAGGACACGCTGCAGCTGAATGCAAAGGTTCTGCCCGCCACCTACGACGCAGAAGTGACCTGGAGCTCCAGCGATCCCTCGGTGGCCACCGTGGATTCCAACGGCAAGGTCACCGGCGTGCAGGCCGGTACCGCCGTCATTACGGCCACCTCTGTGGCGAAAGACGGCGCGGGAAATCCCGCCTCCGCCTCCAGTACGGTGACGGTAAAGCCCCTTCTGCACATCTCCACAACCGTTAACGCGCAGATTACCGACGAGACCGGTTCCCATTGGGTATCCGTTCCCACCGCTGAGCCGGAGGCTTACCAGGTCCTTGCCGACACCGATGTGCAGCTGGCCGCCGGCGGCTATCATGAAGGCAAAATCTACGGCATTGACGGCGACTATTCGGATATGTGCAACATCTATATGGTGGATCCCGAGGACGGATTCCGATCCACCCTGGGCGCCAAATGCTCCGTCAGCTACAGCTTCCTGGACGTGGCTGCCGCGCCCGCCATGGAGCTGGAGGGCACCGACAGCGACAAAAATCCCATTACGGTAACCGCATTCGGCGGCCCGCTGTTCATCTCCAACGCCCGCAGCCTGGTTTATCTCACCAATTACGAATCCGGCACCGTAACCGTTCCCTCCTTTGACTTCGCCAGAAAATACCCGGATGCCGCGGCAATCGCCTTCCTGGGAACCACCACATACCGGGAGAAATGGCCGGCTCAGGATTATATGGTCCTCTGCGCCGACGGCACCCTGGCCATGCTGGAAATCTACGGCACCTATGTGGCCTCCGAGGAACGGGTGGGCTACACCCTGCGGCAGAAAACCCTGGGAAATGTTGGAAAGAAATTTTCCAACGACAAGGGCCTGTCCATGACCTACGTCAACGACGGCGTCCATGAGGGCCTGATCGTCGCTTACTCCGACGGCGCCGCCGAGCTATACTACATCGATCTCCAGGAAGAGACGCTCTCCATTGGAAAACTGGGCAACGTGGGCGATGCCACAGCCATCTCCGCCCCGTACGTCGCCACCAACCCGCCGGAGAGTTCCATCATCTTCACCATTCGCGAGGGAACCGACCGGGTCTGCTCGACCCCCGTCTCCTTCTCCCAGGACAGCGGCGTGGAAGCGCCCATGACGGAGCCGACCGCCGACACCGCTTCCAGCAACGCCACGGGAGAAGCGGGCGGCTCGCTCAACGCCCTTCGCGTCTCCCCGGAGGCGTCGGCCGGGGACGCGGAAAGCGGAGACGGGACGGTCCGGCTGACCCTGACGGAAACCCGGGATGTGACCAACGGCCTGCTGGAAATCCGCTATGACCCGCAGATTCTGTCCTACGCCGGTACGGACACCGCGCTGGAGCATACCGCCGTCCGCGTGGACGAAGACGCCGGACAGATCGTATTCGCCTACGCCTCAGCCGCTGCCATCCCGGCCGACGCTCCCCTTTCCGCAATCCGCTTTTCCTACCAGGGAGAATTTGTAGATACCACCCTGCAAGTCACGACGCTCCAGAGAAACACCGCCCTGTCCCTGAGCGAGACGGAGGAAATTTCCCTGACCCACGAGGACGGCGGGCACCGTTACCAGTTGACGGAGAGCCGAGAGCCCACCTGTACCGAGCCGGGCGCCCGGACCTACACCTGTCAAAAATGCGGTCACAGCTATACCGAGACCGTAGAAGCGCTCGGCCACGATTTCGGCAGCTGGGAAACGGTACGCTCAGCCGATTGCTTCCGGGACGGGCAGGAAATCCGCAGCTGCAGCCGGTGCGAGGCGACGGAAACCCGAGTCATCCCGGCCAACAGCGAGAACTGCCCCTCCAAGGCCTTCTCCGATCTGGATACCGGCCGCTGGTACCATGCATACACCGACTACGCGATCGAAAAAGGCCTGATGCAGGGGGTGGGCAACGGACGGTTCCGTCCGGAAGGAACGCTCACCCGGGGGATGCTGGTGACCACCCTATACCGTTTGGCAGGCTCGCCGGAGGTAGAGCAGGATGCCGCCTTTACAGACCTGCGGGAGGGCGCCTACTACGAAGCCGCCGTCGCCTGGGCCCAGGCCAACGGCATTGCAAAGGGCGTCACACAGACAACCTTCGGACCGGAGCGCCCGGTCACCCGGGAGCAGGCCGCCGCCTTCCTGTACCGGTATGTAACCGGGTATCTGGGCCGGACTCCCGCTCCGGGCGGCAGCTTATCCGGCTTCGCCGATGCCGGTCGGATCTCCCCCTATGCCGAAGCTGCCGTCGCCTGGGCCGTGGCCGAGGACTTCTTCCAAGGCTATGAGGACGGAAAGCTGTATCCCCGCGCCGAACTGACCCGGGCGCAAATGGCCAAGCTGCTGACGATCCTGGACCAAAATTTCTAACTTCCCTGTATCTTCCCACCCGTTGGCCGGTGAAAGCCGGCCAACGGCAGCTTCCCGGCCTGCGTTTCCCCTTCGACGCCCCTGCAGAGAGATTTCCGGCGGAGGAGCTTGGGCGCTTTCCTTCCGCCGGTTGCCTGTGGGAATACAAAACGGCCGTCTCAACGCGGTGTTGAGACGGCCGTTTTTCAGCATGAAATAGAACCGGGAGGGGACAATCAGGCCTTTCCGGCGCAGCCCAGAACGTTCACCAGCTTGTGGCGCACCAGTTCCTTGATGTTGGCGCGGGCGGGCTTCAGGTACTCCCGGGGGTCAAACTTGTCCGGATGCGCATCGAAGAACTCCCGAATGGTCCCGGTCATCGCCAGACGCAGGTCGGAGTCGATGTTGATCTTGCAGACAGACAGCTCGGCAGCATGGCGCAGCTGATCCTCGGGCACGCCGATGGCGCCGGGCATCTTGCCGCCGTGGGCATTGATCATCTCTTCATATTTCTTCGGCACAGAGGAGGAGCCG
>JABLTR010037494.1_pt1 | contig 12324 bp, 8 predicted proteins | sample 7160071 | NCBI WGS metagenome assembly JABLTR01 (sample SAMN14651230, study PRJNA627086) | human gut metagenome | isolation source: feces | host: Homo sapiens
AAGCAGGAGACCGGCATGACTTTCGTGGAATACCTGACCAGAGCCCGCCTGGAACATGCTAAATTTCTCCTAAGCAGCACCGATCTGAAGGTCAGTGAGGCGGCGGAACTGGTCGGCTATAAGGATCCACGCTATTTCTCTTCCTGCTTTAAAAAGATGTTTCATATATCGCCCAGCGATATCTCTGCGAATTCTACATTATCTTAAAATTTTCTACTCCGCTTCTGACGTTTTTACATCACTGCCCCTCCGGGAGCAACAGTATAATGGGATCATGTAATGACAAAGATTTCATAAAGTTGCCTAAGGAGGGGTTGATTTGAAAAAGAACGACAGAAAGAAAAACGGTCTCTGGAAAACGCTCAAAAGGGAGAGAACCTCCTATCTGATGCTGCTTCCCAATATCATTATGTTTGCGGCCTTTACAGTTTACCCGTTGTGCTGGGCGCTGCGCTATATGCTCTATGATTACAGGGGCTATGGTGAGGCCAGGTACATAGGGCTTGAAAATTTTGTCCGGCTCTTCACAAGAGATAGCCAGTACTGGGACGCGGTGGTCAACACATTGGTCTATGTAGGCGGAAAGCTGATTCTTACCATACCTCTGGCCTTTCTGCTGGCGGTACTGCTGTCGAAGAGCAGCAGGAGCAATGCTGTGGCGCAGTCCATCATTTTTACACCCACCATCATGAGCAGCGCGGTCATGGCGCTGGTATTCTATCTGCTGTTTAATACCTATAACGGAGAAATCAACCGACTTCTGATGGATCTGGGGCTGATCAAAGAAAATGTCAACTGGCTGGGTATAGACTATGCCATGCTGACTGTCATCATTATCGCGGTCTGGGGCGGCGTGGGCAATTATATGGTGTATTTCATAGCGGGGCTTACGGGCATACCTTCGGATGTATATGAAAGCGCAAAGATCGACGGCGCAAACAGCGTACAGATACTGTTTAAGGTAACGCTTCCTATGATGGCGCCCGTGCTCAAGATGATTCTGATGCTGGCTCTGGTCATATCCTTTATGGATATGCAGAGCATCATGGTGCTGACGGAAGGCGGTCCCATGGGACAGACCAATGTCATGTTCCTGTATATCTACCAGCTGTTCTTTCCGATTACGGTGGGCTCGGCAGCGCCGCAGGAGTTTGGTTACGGCGCGGCGGTCAGCCTGGTATCCGCCTGCATCATTGGAATGTTTACCGGCCTGTACCTGTTTTTGTCACGCAAGCTGGATAAGATCACCGAATAGGAGGAAAATGCGATGAAAATCAATAAAGTGATCGGCCAGGTGCTGAAATGGCTCTTTGTGGGGGCTATGTGCCTGTTTACGATTTATCCCGTTATATACGCGGTAGTGGGCTCTTTCAAGACAAATGCGGAGCTGACGTTGGGCGGAGGATTCTTTCCGGAGAAATGGCATTATGAAAATTATACCTACGCTTTTGAGCAGCTGGATTTCGGTCGATATACGGCAAACAGCGTGATGCTTTCCCTTTTTACCGTGTTGTTTTCTGTCGTGACCGCCTCTATGGCTGCATATGTAATGGCCAGGCGGACTTTCCCGGGGAAAAAGCTCATGTCTGCGCTCTATCTATGTTCCATGTTTGTTTCCATCGGATCCGTGGCGCTCTATCCACTGTACAAACTGCTTTCGGGTCTGGGGCTGACGAAATCGGTCATCGGTCTGGCGCTTCTTATGACTGGCGGCCAGGCAGCCAATATCTTTCTGGTATCCGGATTTGTCAGGGGAGTGCCTAAGGAACTGGATGAAGCGGCGACCATAGATGGTGCCGGGATGTTCCGGATCTTCTGGCAGATTATTGTACCGGCGATTAAGCCCATATTGGGAGTAGTGGCGCTGTTTTCCTTCCGGCAGGCATGGAATGAATTTGTCTCCGCGCAGGTATTCACGATGTCGAACCCGGGGCTGAAGACGCTTAGCGTAGCGGTTGCCAACTTAAGATACAGCGCCAATGCGGCGGCTGAGTGGCATATCATGGCGGCTGGTGCTTCCATCGCGCTGCTGCCTATACTGATTGTCTATCTGTTCGCCAACAGGCAGTTTATCACCGGCCTGACCGCGGGCGCTGTCAAGGGATGAGAGAGGAGGGAATTCCATCATGCAGGAATTTCATGTGAACAGAAACGGATTTGTAACCAATTATCTGGTCTGCGGTCCCCTGGAGTCGCCTTTTACAACGGACAAAAGGGACAGCAATCAGCTGCATTTTGAAAAATATCTGCGCTCTGTGGTCGCAGCTAAGGAGGTGCTGCCTCCGGTAAATGAGGCATTTCCCGGAGATATGGGGCCGGAGGGCCGGCCATGGAGATACTGGTTCTCCCACGGCGACTGGTTTGTGGATTTCAGCACCTTTTACTCCGTGCCGGCCAGAGTGGAACTGTCCGCCGCAACTGTGCTGCGGGTGCGGGAGGATATGGAAGTAAGAGCGGTGCTCTGGACCTATATGACGGCCGATATCTTCTGTAACGCTATGCACATCGGCCGCATGGATCCGCCGGTCTATAAGCCTATAAACCGTCTGGAGCTCACCCTGCCCCTAAGAAAAGGGGACAACTCCCTGTATCTTAAACTTCAGAATCTGGGTGTGCGGGATACCAGGAGCCTGTTCGGCCTTCAGCTGCTGGAACACCGTGATGAGGTATGCGTATGCCTTCCCGGCCGGATCACGGAAGAATATGCAAAGCTGGAACAATGGCTTGAGGGGATACATCCCGCTGACGGATGGTTGGTATTTGCCGCCCCCGCGCCTGCCAATACCACGGCCTGCTTTACTAAAAAAGCCGTGCAGTTTGAAAATGCGGACCCGGATGAGGTGACGGTAAGGCTTGATGGGAAGAAAGAGCTTGCTCTGATTAAAAATCTGCCCCATATCCTGATTTCATGCCGTCTTGAGGATACTGTGCTGACGAGACATCTGGAGATGATTGCGGACATAAAACCTCTGCCCGGCCGGACAGAAGCAGGCGGACGGTCCAGTGAGGAAATTATTTGTGAGAATTACCGGAGAATCCTTGAACGCATAGCCAAAGAGCCGGGAACCAGGAGGAACGGCGGTTTGTTCGCCATGCCAAACCTTTTGGCCAGGAAGGCGCTGCACGCAGAACTGCCGGAAGACGGGAGGTATCTTAACGAATGCCTGATCCCCCTGCATGATCGGTATGACTGTTCCGATTTCACTATGGGTGGCCTGCTCCGTTATCTTCATAACTATGAGGTTGAAGAAGAGACAAAAGCCCGCATTAAGGAGGCGATACTGGGCTACCGTTACTGGATGGACCAGGACGGCGCTGACGGTATGTGCTTCTGGAGTGAGAACCACGCCCTGATGTTTTATTCCTGTGCCATGACGGCCGGGGCGATGTATCCTTTTGAATGGTTTTCGCGGGCGGGCATGACTGGCCGGCAGCTTATGGCTTTTGGCGAACGCAGGGTAGGGGAGTGGCTTGACTGCGTGGAAAAGGACGGATTTGAAGAATTTTTAAGCACCGGCTATCTGTTCGTAACCTTTGCCGGCCTGCTTAACGTGATTGATTATGGGAAGGATGCGCTGGCCCGCAGGGCGGAGGCGGCCGCCGACCGGCTGCTGACCATGCTGGCAATGCACGCGTTTCAAGGGACTCCTATCGCTCCGATGGGACGGGTATACCGCGGCGTGCTCTACCCCTTCCAGCAGCCCTCACAGGTGCTGCTAAACATGATCAATCCGTCCGCGCCTTTTGTTGAGGACGGAGGAGAAGGGTGGGCGGCCTTTACCGCTACCACCCGGTACCGCCCGCCGGCCGGCCTTGCAAAGCTGATGGAGGAAGAGATATACACCAGCTATTCCACGGGAAATGCGCTGATTTGTCTGTGCAAGACAAAGGATTACTGTCTGACTTCCGCTCAGTCACCCAGGGAGGACGGCGGTTTTGTGCGATGGGAGAACCTGACGCTGAAGCCGGATGCGGATACAGGAGCGCATGCGTATACGCGTTCTCTTAATGAGCGTTTCCATGGGACCACATGCTTTGAACCGGGAGTCTACGGATATCAGCAGCATCTGTGGTATGCGGCGCTGGCGAAGGATACGCTGGTCTTTACAAACCATCCGGGGGGCACCTGTGATTCCAGCAGCATGCGCCCCGGATACTGGTATGGCAACGGAGTCCTCCCGGCTCTTAAACAGGAGGGAAGCATGCTGGGGGTGATCTACTCCATACCTGCGGAACATCCCGTGCATTTTACCCATCTGTTCTGGCCGAGGGTCAAGTTTGACCGAACACACATGGAAGGGAGCTGGTTCTTCGGAGCCCGGCAGAACGGCTATGTCTGCATATGGTGCAGCGGCAGTCCGGAGCCCTTTGGGGATCAGCTGTTTGACTGTGAATACAGGGTATATGGCAGCGATATGGCATACCTCTGCCTGTGCGGCAGCAGGGATGAACACCCTGATCTGGAGAGCTTTATGGACTGCTGCCGGAAGAAGGAACCGGTTTATGACAAAGAGAACCGGTGCCTGACTGCTTTAGGATTTCAGATGCAGTTTGTGCCAAGCAGAGACCGGACTCAGTATGTTTGACACTATAAAGCACCCCATTATCCCATGCTTGCCTGCACCAGGGTATCGGAAAAGCTGGGAAGAGAAATGGGAATATTTTGCCCCCCGCCAATCCGGCGGGGGGCAAAATTATGATACGACTCTGGAAAGCGATATTTCCTCCAGACTGAATTGTATATTCACCTTAGGATACTTGGACAGCGCATAAAATCTGGTCAGAATGCGGTTGGTCACCATTTCGGCGGATTCAAAGGTGCAGGTGGGCAGCATGACCACATACTGGGAACCGCTGTAACGGGACGCCACATCTCCGATGCGCAGGGAGCCGTTCAGCACACCTTTCAGCTGTTCCATGGCGTCGTTGATGACCTTCAGATAAGTGTCGCTGTTCTGGGATACATAGGCCTTGGGGGTGACTGTGAGCAGCAACACGTATTCGGAGAGTCCGAGGCGGGCGGATCTGCGCACCTCCAGGCGGTAAATCTGGCGGAATACCCCGTATTCGCACAGGAATACACCTTCTGGCTCCGCTTCCTCAGACAGGTCTGACTGTATGACGCTTAAGTCGGTCTCCAGTTCATTTTTTGACTTTAACAGGTCCTGATACACTTCCTGCAGCTCTTTGGAAGGCTTCGTGCCGAGATTTTCATACAGCGCCGCGGTGGCCTTGGAGTAATGAGCCAGGGCCAGACCATGCTTGTTCTGCCCCACTAAAGCTTTGATGAACAGACAGTGCAGCTGTTCGTCAAGCCCATCCTTTTCTATAGCCTTTGAGCATACGGACGCCATCTTATCATATTGCTGATCCAGCTCATACAGCCCCGCCAGCGCCTTGGCGGCGTCCAGAAACAGTGTGTGATAATAGGTGGAGACAGGTATCACCCAATGTTCCGAGGCCTGTTTGGGCAGAAAATCACCCTGATAGAGCTCCACTGCGTTTTCATACCACTCTGTCTGCTCCTGCAAAGAACCGCCGCTCTTTGCACGCCGGCAGTATTCTTCAAATTCCTCTGCATCCACATAGACCGGTATTTCAGGATTCCAGTAATAAGAACCGCGTCCTGTGAGTATGTAATTGCTCTCCCCCAGGATTTCCTTTAAAACATTGCGAAGCCGGTAAGCGAGATTTTTCAGGGCGCCTACCGGATTCTCCGTTTCATCCTCAGACCACATCGCATCGGAGAGCTCCTGCACCGGAATGATACTGCCGTGATGGGACAGAAGGTAGGCGAGCAGTTTTGCCACCATCTCGGAGCGTATATTATCCTCATTCAGCACACCCTTGGAACTGATTACCTGGAACTGGCCGAAAAGGTTCACAATTATTTTTTCATTTGTCGGATTGTTTTCCTCAGATGTTTTCATTTTCAACCTCGTATTGTCCACCGCATGAATCTGGGCTGGCTATAAACCGGAGGGGATACGGTTATGGCACGCTTACCCTATTTTATTCAATAGGAAAATGCGTCCTATTGAATAAAAATGCTCCGCAAGGATCGCACTGCGGCGGGAAGGTATTATGTCGCTAAAGCGACCCGCCGCAGGCGGAGAATCCCGCGAGCGGGATTCTTTTTCATAATATAGACTTATTATACGGAATAAAGTATTATTTGTCAAAACCATAGGCAAAAAAATTGAAACATTGTCTTAACCCGGCCGCTGTGCGGGAATGCAGAGGAGAACAGAGCTCTTATAGACTAACCCCTTCCGCTCAAAACGGACGCCGCCCTGGTATTTCTCAGCCACAGCCCTGACAGACTGCTGTCCGATGCCGCCGGCCATTGTACCGCAGTCCGTGGAATTGTCAACGGTCAGGACCAGTTTGCTGCCGGTCAGGCTGCAGCGGGAAGTGATAAATTTTATCCCGTCCTTCTGCCCGGCTACGCTGTTGGCCGCATTTTCAAAAAGATTGCCAAATACGATGCAAAGATCTGTATCCGGTATGCCTATGTTCATGGGAAGCGTGATTTTAATGTCCAGTTCGGCGCCGGATTCCTGCGCGCCGGCCAGGTAATGCCGAACGATGGTATCCACAGCATAATTGCCGCAGATGGGAACGGAAGTGTCTTCCGGCAGGCTGACGCGGTAATTCTCCAGATATTCAGCCAGACTGTCTCTGTCGCCCTGCTCGACATAAGCGGCCATCACAGCCAGATGATGCCTAAGATCGTGGCGCGCCGCCCTGGTCTGTTCAATGTTCTGTGTGAGCTGGCGGTAGCCCTGTGCCTGCAGCGACAGCTGAAGCTCCATGTTTTTATTTTCTGCTGCCAGACGCGCGCCTTTTGCGGCATCCAGCGCTGTGCGCAGTGTGACGAAATATGTGATGAAACCTGTCACCAGCACAAGCAGATAGATGAAGAGTATCTGAAAGTCGGCAAATGCATATCGTATAAATACAGATGTATAGAGCATATTCACCAGAAAAAACAGAGCCGGAGTGATGCAGAGCTGCCAGAAGCTTTTATCCGACAGATCATCATAGGCAACGCTTAGATGTTTGCGCAAAAGGCGAAAAAGGAACGGATAGCTGATAAACAGGATGCTAAGCTGCAGCAGAGTGTACGGCCAGGATGCGAATAGAGCCTTATCCTTTGTAAAAAAGCGCGAATCGATATATTTGGCTGTAATATTGACCATATTGGCATAGGCCTGCACGACTAAAAATACATAGAGCAGCTTCGGCGGCGACAGACGGAAACAGAACATATACTGGGCAAAATAAGCCAGATAGAAGATGACGACTGCAAACGTATCCATCCACCTCGCATCCGGATACAGGATGTTGCGCAGCACATAATAGACTGCGACCAGCACCGTTGTAGCGGTGATCAGCGTAAAAAGCGTATGCTTTTTCACACGCAGCTTGCTGTAAAATGGAACACAGCAGAGCAGATAATAGGGCGCATTCAACAAGAAACCGCTGACGAAAATCCGTATTGTATCCTTCATAACCGGCCATCCTTTCCTCACAGCTGACTGCGTGTTTTCTCGAAATAGTAGTTTTCAAAAAAGGCTTTAAATTCTGCCCTCTTCTCCCTCCTTATAGGGATCGGCATTCCGCTTATCAACAGAAAATCATTGCCGCAGATGCCCTGTATACAGTCCAGGTTAACAATATAGCTGCGATGACAGCGCAGGAATCTGGGATCTTTCAGCTGTTCCTGCAGCTGGTCCAGACGGATATAGGACCGTATCTCATCCCCCAGCGTGTGGACGATGCAGCAGCGGTTCTGGGACTCAATATAGAGAATCTGTGAATACATCACTCTTCTGGTTTCACGCTGAATGCGCAGCTCAAGATACGGCTCCGCGCTGTTAGAGAGCATCAGACAGCGGTCCAGCGCCAGCTCCACATCGGCCCGGTAAAAGGGCTTGATCAGATAATGGGCCGCGCCTACCTCAAAGCCTTCAGCCATGTGATCTCTGCTGCCGGTTGTGAAGACGATTGCGGCTCTGGGATTCCGTTCTCTGATTATGCGGGCCAGTTCCACACCGTTTATGCCGTCCATATAAATATCCAGAAAATTGATTGGAAAGGTGCCGTTTCCCATAGCCTTCAGCATTTCACCGGAACCTGAAAAGCATATGGGATTTCCGGACAGCTTGCGGTCTTGGAGTATGGATGCGAGGCACCCGGCCAGAGCCCGGCCCTCAGTGATCTGGTCATCGCATACAGCAATTATCATAAGCCCTCCTCCTCGTTCATGATGATAGTTATACATGATCTATTGTGAGGGAAAAACGCCTGAAAGGCAAGAGAAAAGTAGCAGACTGTTATAAAGTTGTTGAATTCTGTATCAATTACAGAAATAAGGCGGCCGCCCTTTCAGCGGATAAGCGTTATTTATTTACATATTGCAGGAGATACGGACCGTCCACTTTTACACTGCGGTTCATGCCGTCACTATCCACGTATAAACAGCCCTGTTCCAGGCCGATCGAAACCTTATACCCGGCGGTTTTTGGCGTCCTTTCATCGAACGTTATGACCTGCGCCGCTTCGTCAATCTCAATAATTCCAGTTATCCCCTTAATGATAAACGCGCCCGCGGCAGAGGAAAGGCCGTGATTTAAGCTGGCTGACTTAGAATCATGTTCCCAAAGCGTGCCGGTTTCATCCGCCATATGCCAGTAATATTCCTTTACCTCTTCCAGCAGCTGTTCATATCTGCCGGATTTAAGCAGGCACTCAAATCGGATTGTCATCCCGATAAAAAGGTTGGAATAGGCGATTTCCGGATATTCCTGTTTAAGCTTGCGCCTGTAGCCAAGAATATTGTAAAAATATTCATAAAAGCGGGCGTATCCCTTATCCTGCTCATCCGCGATGCCGCAGAATACAGCATAGAACTGGCAGGCCTCGGATATCTCTTCCATGTTTATGTATTCTGTCCCGTTCCAGCGCGCGCCGTCACAGAACAGTGTGCCTGTAAAAGAACACAATGCGATCTGTTTTTTCATGAGTTTTGCGCTGTGAAGCAGCCGCTCATCCTCATAGAGATTTCCCACGGTTTCCAGTACCAGGGCATACAGCATATTGGTGGGATAGCTTACATCGGCCATTTCCACATATTGGTTCGCCAAAGACCACTCGATAAAATTCCATCCGTCCAGTTTTTTCAGCAGCCCGTCTTCACGCCGGAATTGCTCAAGATATTCAAGAAAAACGTAACAGTACTCCCGGAAAATCTCTTTATCGTCCCTTCGGCGTCTAAGATATGCATCTACCTCCAGTATATACCACATGATCCATTGGGGAATAACCTGAAGATTCTCTCCCGGGTAATTGTCGGGAAGCAGCCCTGCGGGAAGTCCCGGAAATTCCTTTGCAAGCATGAAATTTTTCAGGAATTGCTCTTCGACGGTACCGTGTCCGGCAAAAATCTGTTCCGCCTGTCCCGTAAAATAGCTGTCACACAGCCAGCCGCCCCGCTCTCTCCCCGGGCAGTCCATAAAGCAGTCAATTGTGTTTTGCCTGAAGGTTTCCCTCGCAGCGTCAAATATACGCAATAATTTTTCATCCCTGATTTCCAGCGAGGTATTGTGGCTCAACGGATAGGAGTACTCACGCAGCTCTACACCGTTTATCTGTATCTGCCCGTGCTTCACCAGGACCGTCATATAGCGCAGTGAATATGCCTCAAATGCCTCCAGATCATACGGCCGATCGCCGGCTTCGAGCTCGTATGTGATTATGCTGGGCAGGTCCCCCAGTTTGAGGCCCGCGTCCTTTGTTATGTCCTCTGAAAAAATGACATAGACCTCGCTGTCTTTGAGCGCGGTAATATTCACCCTTATAAAGCCGGTGTTCACCCTACCGAAATCGAACAGTGCGTATCGGTTATCTGTCAGGTTCCTGCTGCCGTCAGGGGTATACTTTCCCTGTACATCTGTGAGCACATGATGCCTGATTTCACTGGTGGGGTAACATACCATGGAGGTATCCCTCCCTGTCAGATGGGCTGAGTCATAGACAACAGGCTTGGCCGCAGGCTCAAAAGCGCCGTATGCGGCGGCGCTGCCAAAATCCGCGATACAAAAATCGGGATGTTCAAATATTCTCGGAATCAGCACCTCATCATAGACATGTGCACAGACCGGTTCACTTTCAAAATCTGTTTCCATCCAGTCAGTCAAAGCGGAACTGTTATCCAGATACCAGACCTCTGTGAAGGCCCTCTGATAACTGTAGCGATACGTTTTCGGCTCTCTAAGTTTATTCAAGGAAATCGCTGAAAAGTCACGTCCCGTATGGCGGATGGATGTCCCGTTTTCAAAAATCTCCGCCTGGAGAAAGGAAGGATGAGCCATCGTCGCAAAAGATGGACAATTATATCCTGCCAGATTCACACATAGGGTGTTTTCCCCCTCCGTCGGATACAGCTTTACTGTATCCACGCGCAGGTATCCGTGGGGAGCTCTGGCCGGTCCGTAAAAGATAAATGATCCGTTTAAATAAATACTGTACAAAGTTGCTCCAGTAATGTGCAGCTCATATTCACTGCCCGCCAGCGCATGGAACCTGCATTTAAAACCGGCCTGAAAATTTACAATATTGCGGCAGTTTTTGATAAAAATCTGCTGGGCATTGTCAAACATACTTTTATTAACTTCCGTTATTGGCATAGTCTCTCCTTTTGTTTGATTGGAAAATACGGAATTCTTTCTCATTCAGCCTTTTATGGAACCGATCATTACGCCTTTGACAAAAAACTTCTGAATAAAAGGATATATAATAAGCAGCGGTATAACAGAAATAATGATGGTGCTGTATTTAAGAGACTGTGACAGCCGTATCATTTTTTCCATCTCTGTCGCGGAAACGCCGAAGGAGCCCTCCATGGACAGCGACGCGTCAATAATCATATTCTTTAAAAAGCAGGTGAGTGGGAACAGTTTTTTATCATAAAGGTAAATCAGAGCCGTATAATAATCGTTCCAATGTCCGACCGCATAATACAGCCCTATCACGGCCAGGATAGGTTTGGATAGCGGCAGCACGATTTTCCATAGAAACTGCAGATTGTTAGCACCGTCTATTTTGGCGGCGTTATGCAGTTCGGCGGGAATGCTGTTCGAAAAATAAGTTCTTGTAACAATCACATTGTACGTGGATATCGCTCCGGGGATAATCATTGCCCAGAAGGTATTCACCATACCGAGATTTTTTACGACGAGATATGTCGGGATCAATCCGCCGCTGAAATACATGGTGACAATCAGCATCATCATAATGAGATTTCTGGGCATAAAGTCTTTGCGCGAGAGCGGATATGCCAGAGCGACTGTCGCAGCCAGATTTACAAGAGTTCCCGCCGCAGTATACAGGATGCTGTTTTTATATCCGACCCAGATATCAGAGTATTCCAGCAGTTTTTCATAGGCCTCCAGCGTGAAACCTTTGGGAAGCAGAACCACATTTCCCATCCACAGTTCATTGGGATCGCTGAAGGAGGCGGCCACCACAAACCACAGGGGCCATATAAAAATAAGCAGAAGGACACACATGATGATGACATTGGCCGTATCAAAAATGGTATCCGAATGGTTTCTTCTATTCATCGTATATCCTCCCTAAAACAGGCTCTCATCGGCCACTTTTCTGCTGATTCTGTTCACGGTAATGAGAAGTATCATATTAACTAAGGAATTAAACAGACCGACCGCCGTAGAGAAGCCGTAGTCATGGTCCAGCATGCCGACCTGATATACATAGGTTGATATGATATTTGCGGCGGACTGGTTCCTTGGATTGGTCAGAAAGTATACCTTTTCGAATCCAACACTCATAAGAGAGCCGAACTGGAGAATGAGCAGCATCAGGATGGTAGATTTAATAGAGGGGATATCGATATGCAGCATGCGCTGTATTTTGGTAGCCCCATCCATTATTGCCGCTTCATGCAGCTCATAATCGACTCCGGCGAGCGCCGATATATATATGATTGCGCTCCAGCCCATCCCCTGCCAGACATCCGACCATACATATATACTCTTGAAATATTTTGGTTCCGCAAGGAACCCCACTGTTTCAAAACCCAGCTTACCTAAAAGCTGGTTTACAATTCCTGTTTCCTGATTTAAAAACATGGTGAGCATACCGCAGATAACAACCGTAGAAATAAAGTGAGGCGCATAAGAGACCATCTGCACGGTTTTTTTCAGCCATTTGATGTTTAAATAATTGAGCATCAACGCGAATATAATCGGAATAGGGAAGCCAACCAACAGACTGTAAATGCTGATGCCCAAAGTGTTC
>JABLTR010067464.1_pt1 | contig 12316 bp, 9 predicted proteins | sample 7160071 | NCBI WGS metagenome assembly JABLTR01 (sample SAMN14651230, study PRJNA627086) | human gut metagenome | isolation source: feces | host: Homo sapiens
GTCTGTCAGTAAATTTAGATTTTGTTATAATGGACTTAACGAAAGTTAGGTCTATTTTTTATGGAAATTTTATATACTGAAATTACACAAGATTTGACGGAGGGATTATTAGAAATTGCTCTTGAAGAACTTGAAAAAAATCGGAAAGTTTACTACATTGTGCCTTCTTCAATGTCATTTGAGAAGGAGAAAGAAATATTAGAACGCTTAGCAAAAGGTAGTGATACAGCAGTTTTTGATTTACTTGTTACGCGGTTTAAACAACTGCCTTATTACTTTGACAAGCGTGAAAAAGCAACAATGAAAACAGAGTTAGGCACGGTGGGGCTTTCGATGCTTTTTCGGCGTGTTTTGAGAAGTTTTAAAAAAGATGAAATTCCGCTTTATTTTTCATTGCAGGATTCAGCCGGATTTTTAGAGATGCTGATTCAATTGAGAGCAGAATTACTGACAGCAAATCTGTCAGTAGAAAATTTGCCAGATAATCCTAAGAATCAAGAATTGAAAAAAATTCTAGCAAAATTTGAAGCTGAATTATCTGTGGAATATGCGAATTACTCAGAATTTGGAGATTTTACAAATAGACTTGTTGATGGAGAATTTGATCAGCAGCTTAAAGATGTGACAATTATCATTGATGGTTATACTCGATTTTCTGCGGAAGAAGAGTTATTTATTGAAAGTATTCAAGAGAAAGTTGCCCGCTTTGTTGTTGGAACTTATAGTGATGAAAATTCACTGACAGCTGGTTCGGAGACAATTTACGTGGGAACGAGTCAGATGATTACTCGCTTTCGAAATAAATTTCCAGTAGAATTAAGAAAAATAGCTTCTTCAGCTGTCAATGAAGTTTACAGTAAGTTGACAAGAATTCTTGATTTAGATTCTCGTTTTGTTATTACTGATGAAAAAATTGAATTAAAAGCAGAAGATGAAAAATATTTTAGAATTTGGGAAGCTGAAAATCAAAAAGTTGAAATTGAACGAGTGGCTAAGGAAATTAGACAAAAAATCATCCAAGGGGCTTTTTTCAAAGATTTTACTGTTTTAGTCGGTGATCCAGCAGCTTATGAGATTACTTTGAAAGAAGTTTTTGATCTCTATGAGATTCCATTTTTCTATGCTCAAGAAGAATCCATGAGCCAGCATCCTTTAGTGATTTTTTTTGAAAGTCTATTTGCCATCAAAAAAAATAATTATCGAACGGATGATGTTGTCAATCTTTTAAAAAGTAAAGTTTACACAGATGCCAACCTTGATGAAGAAGTTATTGATTACTTTGAATACTATGTTCAAAAGTATAAGATTTCAGGTCGCAAGAAATTTACAGAAGAATTTATTGAGAGTGAATTTTCTCAAATTGAATTAGTTAATGAAATGCGGGAAAAACTACTTGGAAGTGAATCTCCTTTACAAGTATTTTTAGGGAATAATCGAAAAAAAACAGGAAAAAAATGGGTTTCTGATTTACAAGGTTTACTTGAAAATGGAAATGTAATGACAAATATGAATGCCTATTTTTCCGCTGCCGAATTACAAAATGAACATCAAATGGCTGATAAACATGAACAAGTCTGGCAAATGTTAATTTCAACGCTGAATGAGTTCTTAGCTGTTTTTTCTGATGAGAAATTGAAAAGTGTAGAGTTTTTAGATATCTTATTGGCTGGTTTGAAAAATGCAAAATATCGTCAAATTCCAGCAAATGTTGATGTTGTTAATGTTAAAGACTATGAACTTGTTGAACCCAAAACAAATAAGTATATTTATGCTATTGGTTTAAGTCAAACGAATTTCCCTCGAATAAAGAAAAATTCGACACTCTTATCAGATGAAGAGCGATTAGAAATTAATCAGACAACTGATGAAAATCAATTTATTGAGCAACTTAATGTTGCCAACTATCAAAAAAATAAGTTTACAGTCCTGTCTTTGATTAACTCGGCAAAAGAGAGTTTAGTTTTGTCAATGCCACAGATTATGGCCAATGAACAGGGAGAATTTTCTCCAGTTTTTCAATTGTTTTTAAAAGATGCTGATGAAAAAATCCTTCAAAAAATTCAAGGAGTTAATCTTTTTGAAAGTCTAGAACATATTGGAAATAGCCGTTCAGTCATTGCCATGATTGGACAAATTGAACGTGAATTAGTTGAATCTGAGGAAACCAGCGAGGATAAGCGAGTTTTTTGGTCTAGTATTTTTCGGATATTAGTGAAATCAAATGCTGATTTTCAAAAAATATTACTCGATTTAGCTAAAGATATTGACACTGTAAACTTGGCTCCAGACACACTTGAACAAATTTATGGTGATAAAATTTATGCTTCTGTCAGTTCTTTTGAACGTTTTTACAATTGTGAATATCAGTACTTTTTAGAGAATACACTAAGTCTGGAAACTTTTGAAAATATTGATATTAATTCTAAAATTGTTGGGAATTTTTTCCATGAAGTTTTTGAAAAAGTCATGAAAGAGACTGACTTATCAGCAGAAAATTTTGATGAAAAGTTGACACTTGTTTTACAAGAAGTTGACAAAAACTATTCACGCTATTTTACACAAGATGCAACGGCAAGATTTACTTGGAGTAATTTAGAAGAGATTGTCAGACAAACGGCGACTGTTTTGAAAGCAACCGTTTCTACTGATGAACTAAAAACTTTACTGACAGAAAGTAGTTTTGGTTTACCTAAAAGTGAGTTAGGAAATTTTTCAGTTGATGATATTTATTTACGAGGAAGAATTGACCGTCTTGACCAACTTTCTACAGATTACTTAGGGGCGATTGACTATAAATCAAGTGCTCATTCATTTAAATTGCAAGAGGCTTATGATGGACTAAGTTTACAATTTATGACCTATTTAGATGTGATAAAACAAGCTTTTCCTAATCAAAAAATCTGGGGTGCACTTTATTTACAATTTAAAAACCAACCGATTAACCTATCAGAAATTAATCAGTTGTCGGAAATTGCTAACATTTTGAAAGAATCAATGCGTTATGAAGGATTAGTATTAGAAGATGCAGCAGAGCAAATAAAAGGTATTGAAAATATTGCTTTAAAAAAGACTAATATTTATAATGAAGAAGAATTTGAGCAACTTTTAAAATTAAATGAGGAACATTATAGGGCAGCTGGTCAGCGATTGAAAAAAGGAAAAATTGCAATCAATCCAATAATGAAACGCTCTGAAGGAATTGATCAGTCTGGTAATGTCCGTGGCTGTCGATATTGTCCTCTCAAATCGATTTGTCGATTTGAAGCAAATATTCATATGAATGAGCACAGCCGTGAAATCGGACAAAAATCCCAAGCAGAAATCCTAGCAGAATTAAAAGGAGAAGAGCGAGATGAGTGAAGTAAAATTAACTCCGGAACAAAATGAAGCCATTCATAGTTCAGGTAAAAATATATTAGTCTCAGCTAGTGCTGGGTCCGGAAAAACTTTTGTTATGGCGCAAAGAATTGTTGAAAAAGTCAAACAAGGTATTGAAATTGATCGACTTTTTATTTCAACTTTCACTAAAAAAGCGGCTAGTGAGTTGCGAATGCGACTTGAAAGAGATTTGAAAAAAGCGCGTCAAGAGAGTTCTGATGACGAGGAAGCTCACAGATTGACACTTGCTTTACAGAATCTTTCAAACGCAGATATTGGAACAATGGATAGTTTTACTCAAAAATTGACAAAAGCTAATTTTAACCGTGTAAATATTGATCCAAATTTTCGAATATTGGCTGACCAAACAGAAAGTGACTTGATTAGACAAGAAGTTTTTGAACAATTGGTTGAGTCTTATTTATCAGCTGATGAAAGCTTAAATATTTCAAAAGATAAATTTGAAAAATTGATAAAAAATTTCTCTAAAGACAGGAATATTCTTGGCTTTCAGAAGGTAGTTTACACCATTTATCGTTTTGCGTCAGCAACTGAAAATCCAATAAGTTGGTTAGAAAATCAATTTTTAAAAGGTTTTGAGACTTATAAATCACTGACAGACTTATCGGAAGACTTTACAGTGAATGTAAAAGAAAATTTACTGACATTTTTTGAGCTGTTAGAAAATTCACTGACCAATGGTGTGATTGCTAAAAAAGGAGCTGGTCGTGATAAGGCAAATCTAATTTTAGATAATAAAAATGAACTTTTAGAAGCAATAAGTAAAAAAGATTTTGTAACTTGCACAGCATTATTTTTATCAATAGATACTGATATTCGCGTCGGTTCTTCAAAAGATGAAGCACTTTCTGCCTTAAAAAAAGATTTTTCAGCTCAAAAACAAGATTTAGTAGGTTCAAAATCAAAACCCGGAGAACTTCGGAAGTTTGTTGATAAAATCAAACATGGCCAATTAATTGAAAAATATCAAAATCAAGCTTTTGAAATTGCCAGTGATTTACAAAAATTCATTATTGATTTTTATAAAACTTATCTAGAGCGTAAGAAAAATGAAAATGCCTTTGAGTATTCTGATATCGCTCATTTTGCCATTGAAATTTTAGAAGAAAATCCAGATATTCGTGAAAATTTACGTGAGCATTATGATGAAATCATGATTGATGAGTATCAGGATACTAGCCATACACAAGAACGAATGCTCGAACTTCTTTCTAATGGTCATAATCTTTTTATGGTAGGGGATATTAAACAGTCGATTTATGGTTTCCGCCTAGCTGACCCAGGTCTATTTTTAGAAAAATATAAAAGTTATGATCAAGCAGAAAATCCTAATCAACTGATTCGCTTGAAAGAAAATTTTCGCTCACGAGGTGAGGTTTTAAATTTCACAAATGACATCTTTAAACACCTAATGGATGAAAAATTAGGTGAAATGACTTATGGAAAAGAAGAGGCCTTAGTTCAGGGGAATATTTCTGATTATCCAGTGGAAGCGGAGAAAGATTTTTATCCAGAGCTTCTTTTGTATAAAGAGAATACAAGCGAGGAAGAAATAGAAGACTCGGAAGTAAAAATTTCGGATGGAGAAATCAAAGGGGCAGCACAAGAAATAAAGAAACTGATTGAATCTGGAGTTGAACCAAAAGATATCGCAATTTTAGTCCGTTCTAAATCTAATAATAATAAGATTGAGGATATTCTACTCAGTTATGATATCCCAGTTGTTCTTGACGAAGGACGAGTTGATTTTTTGAAATCAATGGAAGTTTTAATCATGCTGGATGTCTTGAGAGCAATTGATAATCCACTCTATGATTTATCTTTGGTTGCGATGCTGAGGTCTCCTTTGTTTGGTTTTAATGAAGATGAATTGACTCGCATCAGTGTTCAAGGAAGCCGTGACCTTCGTTTTTGGGATAAAATTCTCTTGTCATTAAAAAAAGAAGGAAAAAATCCTGAACTTATAAATTTGTCATTAGAACAAAAATTGAAAGCATTCAATCAAAAGTTTACAGAGTGGCGTAAACTTGTCAACAAAATTCCAATTCATCGCTTACTTTGGAAAATTTATACAGAAACCTATTATTTTGATTATGTAGGAGCTTTGAAAAATGGGGAAATGCGGCAGGCAAATTTACAAGCTCTCTCTGTTCGAGCAGAATCCTATGAAAGTTCCGGTTACAAAGGCTTATTTAAATTTGTAAGACTTATCAATAAATTTATGGAACAAAATAATGACCTAGCTTCTGTCAATATTAAACTTCCTCAAAATGCTGTTCGTGTCATGACTTTTCATAAATCTAAGGGACTTGAATTTGATTATGTTTTCTTGATGAATTTACAGTCTCGTTTCAATGATCGTGACCTGAAAGAAGATGTCATTTTAAGCCGCGAGCATGGTTTGGGTATGAAATATATTGCAGATTTGAAAGCAGAACCTGATGTCATTACAGATTTTCCTTATGCCCTGGTAAAAATGGAAACATTTCCCTACATGGTAAATAAAGACTTAAAACAAAGAGCCGCACTTTCAGAGGAAATGCGAGTGCTTTATGTCGCTTTTACTCGTGCAAAGAAAAAACTCTATCTTGTCGGAAAAATTAAGGATACAGATAAAAAAGCAGGACTTGAACTTTATGATGCTGCTACTTTGGAAGGAAAAATTCTATCTGATAAGTTCCGCAACTCAAGTCGTGGTTTTCAACACTGGATATTGGCTCTTCAAAATGCTACAAAACTTCCAATGAAACTCAATGTTTACACAAAAGACGAATTAGAAACTGAGAAACTTGAATTTACAAGTCAACCTGATTTCAAAAAATTGGTCGAAGAATCGGAAAAATTTGATAATATCATGTCATTTTCTGATGAAATTAAAGAAGCACAGAAAATCATGAATTATCAGTATCCTCATCAAGCTGCTACAGAACTTTCAAGCATTCAAACGCCCAGTCAGGTAAAAAAACGCAGCTACGAGAAGCAGTTACAGGTAGGTGAAGTTCAACCAGTCAGTGAGTTTGTTCGAGTAAAAAACTTGGATTTTTCTGATTTTGGACCTAAGAAAATTACTGCTGCAGAAATGGGTTCAGCAACTCACAGCTTTATGCAATATGCTGATTTTTCTCAAGCCGATTTATTTAGTTTTCAAGCAACTCTTGATGAGATGGGATTTGATGAAAAAATAAAAAATCAAATTGATATCACTAAAATTCTAACTTTATTTGATACTGAATTTGGACAATTTTTATCAGAGAATGTGGATAAAACAGTCAAAGAAGCTCCATTTTCAATGTTGAGAACTGATGAATTTGCCAAAGAACAATATATTGTTCGAGGAATTTGTGATGGATTTGTGAAACTTGCTGACAAGATTATATTATTTGATTATAAAACGGACAGATTTACAAATGTGTCAGCAATTTCCGAAATAAAAGAACGTTATAAAGATCAAATGAATCTTTACAGTGAGGCCCTTCAAAAAGCATATCATGTCAACCAAATTGACAAGTACCTGATTTTATTAGGAGGACCCAGAAAAGTTTTTGTTGAAAAAATAGATGACTAGAAAGATAAAAAGTAGCTGTTAGGGAGGAAGAACAATGCTAGATTACAAAATAGGCTCAATTGTCGAAATGAAAAAACCTCATGCCTGTACAGTCAAAGCAACTGGAAAAAAAGCCAATGCTTGGGAAATTACAAGGCTTGGGGCTGATATCAAAATTAAATGTACAAACTGTAACCATGAAGTGATGATGAGTCGTTTTGACTTCAATAAAAAAATAAAAAAAGTGCTCAAGTGAGCACTTTTTAATTATAAACTGATTTGAGATTAAACTTGAGATATTTAAGGAGCCAAAAATATAGTAATTTTGTAAATCGCCAAATAAATGGACTAACAAGAACCATCAGTGAACAAGAGATAATCGCAACTAACCAATACCACCAGTCAAAACCTGTTGCTCCATTCGCATTGCCAAAGGTAATATGTGGATTGTGTGTAACAAGAGCAAAAATCATGATAAATGGAGCTAGGAATATGGCTAAAATAAGACCGTAAAGAGCCAAGAGAAGCAAAGCAGTAGTAATTATCAGCCAGAAACCAAGAACGAAGTTAAAAAAGACTAAGCCAAAGCCAGCAAAAAGATTGATATGTTTTTTTCTTTTTTGAGGTTCAATTCCTTGTGAAAAAGCCAATAAGTCTGAATCATATAAATCAGCTAAGGCAATTAATGTTTCAAAATTTGGTTCAGTTTTGTTAGATTCCCAACGGGAAATCGCTTGACGACTAAAGTATAGTTCTTTTGCGACTTCCTCTTGAGTGAGGTTTTTAGAAAGACGAGCTTTCTGTAGATTTTCTCCGAGCATTTTTTCTCCTTTAAACACGACTATTTTAATTTAGTGATTTGTTTCTGATTTCATTATCAACTAAAGCGAAGTTAAAAGCAAGAACATAGGTGGTGTTTTATGGTAACATTTTGTGGCAAGCCTTTAAAATAAAGGCTGGTGATGATATGCTTTGTTGTTTACGAATCTTGTGTAAACTTGTAAACGTAGTGATTATCTGGTATTTTCTGAGCCATTATTGTCTTTTTGAGCGATTTACAGTATAATTAGTACTAATTAATCTTAATTTTGGAGAATATAAAACATGGCTTTAACAGCAGGTATCGTTGGTTTACCAAACGTTGGGAAATCAACACTTTTTAATGCAATTACAAAAGCAGGCGCGGAAGCTGCAAACTATCCTTTCGCAACAATTGACCCAAATGTTGGGATGGTAGAGGTACCGGATGAACGTTTGAACAAGTTAACAGAGTTGATTAAACCTAAAAAAACTGTTCCAACAACTTTTGAATTTACTGATATTGCAGGGATTGTAAAAGGAGCTTCTCGAGGAGAAGGTTTGGGAAATAAATTCCTGGCTAATATTCGTGAAGTAGATGCAATTATTCACGTTGTTCGAGCTTTTGATGATGAAAACGTTATGCGTGAAAATAATCGTGAAGATGCCTTTATTGACCCAATGGCTGATATTGAAACGATTAACCTAGAATTAATTTTGGCCGATTTAGAATCAGTCAATAAACGTTATGCGCGTGTAGAAAAAATTGCTCGCACAGCAAAAGATAAAGATGCGGTCGCAGAATTTAATGTTTTGAAAAAACTCAAACCTGTTCTTGAAGATGGTAAATCAGCGCGAACAATTGACTTTGATGAAGATGAAACAAAGGTTCTTAAAAGTTTATTCTTGTTGACAAGTAAACCAGTCCTTTATGTGGCCAATGTTTCAGAAGATGAAGTTGGTGAACCTGATAACATTGAGTATGTTAAACAAATTCGTGATTTTGCGGCGACTGAAAATGCTGAAGTTGCGGTAATTTCTGCTCGTGTTGAAGAAGAAATCTCAGAGTTGGAAGATGATGAAAAAGCAGAATTCTTGGAAGCAATTGGCTTAAAAGAATCTGGTGTTGATATGTTGACTCGTGCAGCTTATCACCTTCTTGGTCTGGCGACTTACTTTACAGCTGGAGAAAAAGAAGTGCGTGCATGGACCTTCAAACGTGGAATGAAAGCTCCACAAATGGCAGGAATTATCCATACAGACTTTGAAAAAGGCTTTATCCGTGCAGTGACCATGTCTTATGATGATTTGCTTAAATACGGCTCAGAGAAAGCGGTACGTGAAGCAGGTCGTTTGCGTGAAGAAGGAAAAGAATATGTTGGTCAAGATGGCGACATTATGGAATTCCGTTTCAACGTGTAAACCTTGTAAATGAAATGATGAAATGCACCGAATCGGTGCATTTTTGCAACCTAAAAATGCTTGAGTCAAACAAAAAAATGCGATAGTCTTAAAGCATGAAAGGAAGGCAACATGGAAATATCCGAAATAATCAAAGAAAATCGTAAACTCAAAAATCTCAGTCAGGAAGAGTTAGCAAAGGAACTACACATCTCTCGTCAATCTATCTCAAAATGGGAGACAGGAAAATCACTTCCCACCACAGACCAACTTATCTTACTCAGTGAAATTTTCGATTGTTCTTTGGACACGTTGCTCAAAGGTGACAAAAAAATGGAAGAAAAAGTAAAACATGAAATTGATGACAAACGGACCTTAAAGTTAATTTATAAGGTTGGTTGGGGTTTTATTGTTCCCTTACTTTTTATTTTGAAATTTGTTTTACATTTGTTTTGATAATAATGAACGACTCGATAGAAATATTGGGTCTTTTTGTTCGCTATAAAATATCGTACCTCGCTTAATATTACGATAATTAAAAAAACAAAACTTTTTATTGACATAAAGGTTACGTAAGAGTATAACTATAAGAAAACGGAAACATTTTCTGTTAAGAAGGAGGTGTAATAATGTAAATAGAAGTTTACACGCGCTCAAATTAGCGCAAAAAAAAATGATGAATAAAATTATTATCCCATCAATTTGATTAAGTGAATATAACAAATAAAGATGAAGTTAATTTGAAAAAATTTCTATTCAAATAGTCAGGCTTTATATCGGCTCTATAACCCAAATGCAAAAGTTGGTTCACACTTTTATACAACGAGTCTGGCAGAAAAGAATAGTCTTGTAAAATCAGGATGGAAATATGAAGGAGTGGCATGGTATGGTCTTAGCTAAAAATAAAAAAATAATGATTTCAACAATTCCGTTAGTAATTTTGAGCCTTGTTTGTTTCAAAGAAAATCTATCTGCTCAGGCATCAACAAAGTCATTAGATACAGGTGAAAGTTTTACTGAAGTTTACAATAAGGACAATGGTTTTTATTTAAATAGCCCTTTTTATGATATTTCAAAGGTTTCAAAAAGTGTTTATGTTGGGGAAAGTGGGACTTTTAATCAAGTTAAAGTTTTGCCGATTTATAATATGACGCCAAAAGGTTCTGTGAATTTTTATCAAAATACAGCAACGAATAATCTTATTGGGGCAACCCTACCCTCGCTATACACGGGAGCAATATCTTTAACACAAGCTGGTCAATATACTGCTCAAAAAGCTGGAACAGCTACAGTTGCATTGACTTATACGCTGTCTAGTGATTTCAAAAAAGAATTACTTAGTAAATATCCGGATGCTTGGACAAATATTGCACCTGCTAGCTATGGTTCTCCTGATTTTATGTATGCAAAGTATAGTAATCAAACTTTCTATGTAACAATCAAGGAGCATACCGTCCCACTCTATCGCATGTATAATCCTAACTCAGGGGAACATTTTTATACTGAAAATTCCTTTGAGCGTGATTCATTGGTGAAGGCAGGCTGGAACTATGAAGGAGTCGCAGAATAATCTCCAATAAAGACAGTCTATAATCAAGCAGTTTATCGTGTTTATAATCCGAATGCTGGGGACCATTTTTATACTGAAAATAAAGCAGAAGTAGCTCATCTGGTTTCTCTAGGTTGGCGTGCCGAGGGTATAGCTTTTTATTCAAGTACATCGAATGAAACTCCTATTTATCGTCTCTATAATCCCAATGCAACAGTAGGCACACATTTTTATACTCAAAGTTCAGCTGAACGTGACTCTCTTGTGAGAGCAGGTTGGCACTATGAAGGAACGGCTTGGTATGGTGGATAATTACTGTAGAGTGATTGCCATAGATAGAGCAAACGTAAAAGACTCAATAGAAATATTGAGTCTTTTTTTTGCTCCTCTAGGTAAATAAACATGTTATAATAAACTTAATTGCTGATTTTTATGAATCGGCCTTTTGGCTTTTATTGAAATATTTACTGAAAGATAAAAAGTGGTAGATAAAAGATTAGTCAGCGAGTCTGACAATTCTGTCAGTATTTTTGGTAGGTTAAACTAATGAAAATCTATATTGTTGGGACAGTTGGTTCTGGAAAATCAACTTTAGCTAGGAAATTGAGTGGAAAAAGTTCAATAGATGTCTTTCACTTGGATAGTGTTGTCCATGATGGTGAAAGACATCGAACAGATAAAGAGATTTCCGAGTCTATTGAATGTATTTTTAAAAATAACAATTTTATTATAGAGGATACATTGCGTGAGCAATTCATTCCGCTATTATCAAAAGTTGACAAGATTATTTACTTGGATTTACCTAAAACTTTATTGAAATATCGAGTGATTAAAAGATATTTAAAACAAAAAATAGGACTTGAGAAATCAACTTATCGACCAAGTTTACAGATGTTAAGACAGATGTTTATTTTGCAAAAAATTGACCGAAGTGAATTGATAAAAGCACAAAAAAAGACTATTATTTTAAAAAATCAAAGAGAAATTCGGCAATTTATAAAAAAGTTTTCAAAAATAGAGAAGAAAGAATAGAAAATGACAAAAATGATTGTTGGCTTGGGAAATCCAGGCGATAAATATGAAAAAACGAAGCATAACATGGGCTTTATGGCACTTGATTTACTGGCAAAAGAGCTAAATGTAGATTTTAAAGAGGAAAAACCTTTTATGTCGCTTGTCGCGTCAACATTTGTGAATGGTGAAAAATTGTTTCTCGTGAAACCTTTGACTTTCATGAATGAATCTGGCCGTGCGGTGGCACCACTTTTGAAATATTATAATATAGACGAAGCAGATTTAACGGTCATGCATGATGATTTGGATTCACCAGTTGGGCGCGTGCGTCTAAGACAAAAAGGTTCATCAGGTGGTCAAAATGGGATAAAATCAGTTATTACACATGTAGGAAGTCAAACATTCAACCGTGTAAAAATTGGAATTGGCCGTCCAAAGCATGGCATGACGGTGGTAAATCATGTGCTTTCTGGTTTTGACAATGAAGATAAGGAAATCGCTCAAGATGGAATTTTTAAAGCTGTTGATGCAATGAAATTCTATCTTGAAAATGGTGATTTTCAAAAGACAATGAATAAATTTAACTAAATGAATATTATTGAATTTTTTGA
>JABLTR010064116.1_pt1 | contig 12306 bp, 10 predicted proteins | sample 7160071 | NCBI WGS metagenome assembly JABLTR01 (sample SAMN14651230, study PRJNA627086) | human gut metagenome | isolation source: feces | host: Homo sapiens
ACCCCGGCCAGGGCCGCCAGCTTGTGGGAGCGGTCCTTGTCCATGCACAGGGCGCTGGACAGGGCCCCGCAGCCGATGATGGGGGCGCCGATCAGCTCCAGCAGGCCCTGGACGGTGCCGTCCTCGCCGTTTTTGCCGTGGAGGACGGGAAATGCCGCGTCGAAGGGTTCGCTCCTGCCGGACCCATTCAGCCACAGGAGCCGCAGGTCTCCCCGGTCCAGGGAAAGAGCACAGGGCACGCAGTCCGGCTGGGCCTCCCAGTCCCCGGTCTCCAGATGGAACAGGGGGCCGCCGTACCGCAGCCAGCGGCCCTCCCGGGTGATGCCCACGGCCAGCGGCGTGTACCGGCTGTGGTCCAGCGCCTGCAGCACGGCGTGGGCGGACTGCAGGGATACCTCATATTCCGTGGAGCAGCCGCCGAAGAGAAACAGGATCGTTTTCATGGAAATACCTCCCCATATGACGGAAACCGCCTTGTTTTGATACGAAGATCGTACCAGAACAAGGCGGTTTTTATCTGCGGGTTTCCATGCGGAGTTCCTGCAAAGTGATTGTGAAATCCTTGCGATTTTCTTACGACGCCGGCAGGCACACGGTGAAGGTCACGGTGTCGTGGGCGCTCTCCGCCCGGATGGTGCCGCCGTGGAGCTCCACGATCTCCTTGGCTATGGCCAAGCCAAGGCCCGCGCCCCCCGTGCGGGTGGCGCGGGAGCTGTCCAGCCGGAAGAACTGCTCGAAGATCCGGTCCAGCTTCTCCTGGGGAATGGTTTTGCCGGCGTTGGTGAAGGTCAGCGTGATGGTCTCGCCGTCGCTGCCGCCGGCGATGCGCACCTCCGTGCCGGGAAGGCTGTAATAGGAGGCGTTGCGCAGCAGGTTGTCGAACACCCGGGAGAGCTTCTCCCCGTCGCAGGGGCACAGCAGCCTCTCAGGCAGGTCCAGGCGGCAGGTGAGGTCCGCCTCCGCCAGCATGGGCTGGAATTCGCTGACCACCTGCTGGAGCATCCTCGTCAGGTCCGTGGGCTGCTTCTCCAGCTCCAGGTGGGTGAGATTGAAGCGGGTGATGTCGAAGAATTCGTTGATCAGGTCCTCCAGCCGCTCCGCCTTCTCCAGGGCGATATGGGTGTACCGGGCCCGCAGCTCCGGCGAGAGCTGGGGCTCATCCCGCAGCAGCGTCAGATAGCCGATGACGCTGGTGAGGGGCGTCTTCAGGTCGTGGGCCAGGTAGACCACCAGGTCATTTTTCCGCTGCTCCGCCGCCTGGGCGGCCCGGGCGTCCCGCAGCGCCCGCTCCCGGGCGGCGTTCAGCTGGACCTCCACCTCGCCCAGGGAATCCGGCAGGGAAATGGGCTCGTCCTGGGGAGACACCAGCTGTTCCGCCGCGTCCGCCAGGGCCTCCAGCTCCCGCACGGCGTACCGGGCGATGAACTGATAGCTGATGACCACCCATCCCGCCAGGATCACCGTGGCGCAGACAAACACGATGTAATCCCGCAGCAGGTTCAGCAGGCGGTAGACCAGGCCGTCCTGCCAGGTAAAGGTGCTGCATACCAGATACCCCAGAATGGCGCAGGTGATGACGATGGTGACCCAGGCCATCAGGGCCAGCAGATAGATCCCCCAGGTGCGGAAGGCCCGGCTCTGGATGCGCCCCTGCAGGGGCGTGCGCTGATCCTTACTCAATGGTATACCCCACCCCCCAGACAGTTTTGATGAACTTCGGCCTGCGGCTGGGCTCGTGCATCTTCTCCCGCAGGCGGGCGATGTGGCTCATGACGGTATTGTTGCTGTCCATGAATTTCTCGCCCCACACCGCCTCGAACAGCTCCTCACTGGACACCACCTGCCCCCGGTGGTCGCAGAGGTACCAGAGGATGGAGAACTCCAGGGGCGTCAGGGACAGCTCTTCCCCGAACAGGACGCACTTGTGGGTGGTTTTGGAGATCTGCAGCCCCCGGAAGTCGTGCTCCGCGATCTCCCGGGGCGCCGCCTCCCCGGTGTTGTACCGGGTGTAGCGCCGCAGCTGGGTCTTGACCCGGGCGACCAGCTCCAGCGGGCTGAAGGGCTTGGTGATGTAGTCGTCTGCTCCCAGGGTCAGCCCCATGATCTTGTCCGTGTCCTCCACCCGGGCCGTCAGCATGAGGATGGGGAACAGGTGGTCCTCCCGGATCCGCTGGCAGAGGGTGAACCCGTCCATATCCGGCAGCATCACGTCCAGAATGGCCAGATCCAGCCGCTGCCGCCGGACACAGACCAGGGCATCTGCGGCGTTATTGCATTTGTGGACCGCAAAGCCCTCGTTTTTCAGGCAGACCTCCACCAGGTCCGCGATGGCGGTCTCGTCATCCACCACCAAAATGTGAGTCTCCATAGTCACCCTGCTTTCCAAGAGAGCGGAAACGCCCCCTGCCGCGGCGGGACCGACCGCCGTACTGCCGCTATCATACCACACCGGAAGCGGAAAGGAAAGAGCCAAGTCCTGCTTCGGAGCCCCCGGGGATGCCGACCCTTGACAGGCGTGCTCCGTGCCCCCATAATGAGAACGGAGCGGTCCGGACTTTTTTGCGGATATCCCGGGCGGAGGCCCGGGACACAGACGCGGCCCGCACTTTTTGGCGGAGAGAGGAGAAAAGCGATGGAACTGAATCGGCAGCGGGTGGTATTCTCCCGGCAGGAGGCGGAGACGCTCCCGCCGAATCGCCCCTATGTGGCCTACATCTGCTATTACGACTGGACAGAGGGTGAGCACGCCACGCTGATGCACAGCCACGAGGATCTGGCGGAGGTGCTGCTGATCCTGAAGGGCAGCGGCCACTACGCCGTGGATCTCTGCCGGTACGAGGTATCTGCGGGGGATGTGGTGCTGTGCAACGGCGGCGCGCTCCATGACGAGTTCCCACAGGCAGACCAGCCCTACCAGACCTTGTGCGTGGCCATCGGGAACCTGCAGCTGCCGGATCTGCCGCCGCACCAGTTCCTGTCCCGGGGGCTGAGCCCGCTGTTCCACCAGCCGGAGCAGTTTTCCGATCTGAAGCAGCTGTTCTGCCAGATGGACCGCTACGCTGCCGAACGGGAGGAGGGGTTTCAGACCCTGTGCCAGTACCTGATGCTGGCGTCGCTGGAGCTGGTCCGGCGGATGACGGCAGGGCGGAAGGAAGCGTATGTCACTCAGGCGGACTCCACCTTCGGCCGGGTGGCCCGCTACATCGACCAGCACTACGCCGAGGACTGCTCCATCGAGCAGCTGGGGCATCTGTTCTACCTGAGCCCCTATCACCTCTCCCACATGTTCCGGCAGAAGACGGGCTACAGCCTGAAGCAGTATGTCCTGCGCCGCCGGATCGGGGAGGCTCAGATGCGGCTGGTGAACTCCCTGGACTCCGTTCAGACCATCGCCGAGGCGGTGGGGTTTGAGGACGCCAGCTATTTCTCCCGCATCTTCTCCAAATACATCGGTCTCACGCCCACGGAGTACCGGAGATTCCGGACCGGGCGGTGAACGCGCAAAAAAATCCGGAAAAGAGGACCTGCAGAGGAACGATCTGGTTCCCCCGCAGGTTTTTCTCTTCCATTTCCCCGGGTATATTTGTACCCTGAATCCAGCATCCTAACAGGAGAAATGGAGGGACTTCCATGAGACGGATTTTCAAACGAATGACTGCCCTCGCGGCATTGACCGCGCTGGTGCTCTGCGCCGGCTGCGGGGCGCCGGACCAGGCTCCGGCGGCAGCGGAGGCCCGGACCGGGGAGCGGGAGACTCTGGGGCTGCTGATGGCCCGGGAGGACCCGTTTTTGACAGAGCTGAAGGAGCAGATCCAGGCGGAGGCAGCTGCCCGGGGCTATGACGTCCGGGCCTACAACGCCGGAAATGACCCGGAGGCCCAGCTGCGTCAGGTCCATCAGGCGCTGGCCGACGGCATGGAGACGCTGCTGGTGAATCTGGCGGAGGGCGAGGACGCCGAGAAGATCGCCGGGATCGTGGGCGACGCCGGGGTGGTGCTGATCAACCGGGCGCCGGAGACAGCCATCCTGGATGACCGCATGGTGTTCGTGGGCATGGACGAGGCCGGGGCCGGGGCGCTCCAGGGCCGGGCCCTGGCGAACTATTTCTGGGAGACGGACCACGGGACGGATCTCCGGTATCTGCTGTTCCAGGGGGTGCCGGATCAGGAAAATACGGATGCCCGGTCCGCCGGTGCCCTGCAGAGCCTGCTGGATGACGGGTTCTTCCCCGTGGCGGCAGCGGATTATCAGGTGTGCGGCTTTGACCGGCAGCGGGCCGCCGACGCCATGACGGACCTGCTGGCCCAGGGCGTGACCTATGACTGCGTCATCTGCGGCAACGACGAGATGGCCCTCGGCGTCATCGGCGCGCTGAAAGCCGCCGGCAGGGACCCCGGGGCGGTGCCCATCGTCAGCGTGGACCACACGGAAGCGGGCGCCGACGCACTGGAGGCGGGGGAGCTCTATATGACTGTGGATCAGAATGTGGGCCTCCAGGCCAAGGCGGCGGTAGCGGCGGCGGTCAATCTGGATCAGGGGCGGCCCTTTGACAGCGGCCTGGCAGACCTGCTGGGGGAAACGTACACGGACCCGGACCAGCCCTATACGCTCCGTGTCCCGGTGGAAGCAGTCCTGAACTGACACCGGAAAAATGGAAAACAGGAGGCGGCTGCTGTGCAGCTGCCTCCTGTTTTCATGCCTCCGGACCGGCGGCCGCCCGGGAGCGGGCCGGCAGAGTGTAGAGCACCGTGGCAATGGCCACGGTGGCCGGCACGCTCAAGATCACGCCGAAGCTGCCGGACAGGCCCTGCATGATGGCGATGCTGATGTTGTTGGAGTTGATGATCTGCAGCCAGGGCAGGTCATAGGCATAGTCCAGCACCAGCATGCTGACGCTGCCGCCGGCAAAGGCCAGGATCAGGGTGTTGGAGTCGGTGCCCATCATGTCCCGGCCCACCCGCATGCCGGCCCGGAACAGGTCGGCCCGGGAGATGTCCGGGGACTGGCCCTGGATCTCCGCCATGGCGCTGGCGATGGACATGCCCACGTCCATCATGGCCCCCAGGGCGGAGATCAGCAGGCCGGAGAACAGCAGCCCTCCCACCTGGATGCCGGAGGTGCTCCACAGGGTCATCAGGCTCTCGATGTCGCTGACGTTCCAGCCGGTGACGCCGGTGGAGAAGGAGAAGAGGGAGGCGAACACCCCCGCCATCACCACGCCGGCCACCGTGCCGGCGGTGGCCACCAAAGTCTTGCGGGTGGGCCCGCCCAGCAGCCACATGGACACCACCGTGGTGACGGCGCACACCAGCACCGCGCTCCAGAAGGGAGACCAGCCCCGGTACACCATGGGCAGATACACCCAGATGATGCAGGCGAAGGTGAACACCAGGCTCAGCGCCCCCTTGGCCCCCTGCCATCCGCCAATGGCGCACAGGACCAGCAGATACAGCGCCACGAAGCAGATGATCTGAAGCTCCCGGTCCTGGGAGTAGACGCTGGACACCACCGTGTCCCCGGCCACGCTCTGCATCACCACCACCCGCATGCCCACGGTGCAGGGGGCGCCGAAGAGAAAGCCGGAGCTGGAGGTGGTCTCGATCTCCTGGCCCTTCAGTTCGCCGGAGGTCATCCGGACCCGGACTACCTGCTCGCCCACCCGGGTGCCGTTTGGCTGCAGGTTATCCTGAAGGATCTCCGTCACCACGCCCTTTTCAAAGGTCTGCCCCTCCCGGGAGACCAGCGCCACCTTGTCCACCTGATTCAGGCGGACCACCAGCACCAGAAACAGCGCCAGCAGCACCAAAGGCGGCACAAAGCGCTTCCAATCCAATCGTTGCGTCAACTGCTTCAAGGGAACAGACCTCATTTCTTTCAGATGTGACCGGCCCGGAGGGACGGCGTAAAACAGCGTCTCTCCGCAGGCGCACAGCCTGCGGAGAGACTGAAGGGGATGGGGATGGGCCGGATCAGCCCAGCTTGGTCAGGGCGTAGTCCGCGCTGGAGGCGGTGACGGCGCTGCCGGTCAGCAGGCCATGGCTCTCAGCGTAGGTCATGCCCTGAGAGAGGGTGGCGTTCCGGGAGGCACCGGCCTTGCCCTGAACGGCGGCATAGCGGGTCAGCATGGCGGCGAACTGGGCCTGGGTGATGGTCTCGTCCGGGGCAAAGCTGCTGTCGGACACACCGTTGACGATGCCCTGGGCCTTGGCCCAGGCCACGGCGTTCAGGTAGTCGGCACCGGCGGCCACGTCGGAGAAGCCGGCGGCGGTGGACACGGCGGGACGGCCGGCGTCATCATACAGGCGCTGGACGGCCTGGGCCCGGGTCAGGGGAGCGGTGAGGCTCTCGCTGTCGCCGGTCTTGCGGATGGTGAAGGTCTCGTCGATCTTCTCCGTCTGACCGTCAGCGGTCAGCTGATAGGTATCGATGGAGAAGGAGTCTTCGCTCAGGGTGATGACGGACCAGCTGGGCAGCCAGTTCTGGCTGCGCTCGGCGATGTAGTCCTGCTGGGCGGAGATCAGCTCGTAGTACTTGGAGCCGGAGGCGGAGTTGGCGGTCATATACAGGGTGCCGTTGGGATCCACCACAGTGTTGCCCACGGTGGTCTCAATGGTGTAGCAGTGGTTGTCCGCCTGGAAGTCGTTCAGCAGGGCCTGACCGGCGGTGTCGCCATCCTCGGGGTACAGGGGGATCTGGGTGCTGGCGTTGATGTCGTAGGCATGATCCCAGTCGTAATCGCTGCCGTCGGCATTGAGCTGGAACTCATAGGCGCCGTGGGTCTGGCCGTCGCCGTACAGCAGCTTGGAGCGGCTGTAGGTGTGGTCGTGGCCCTGGAGCACCACGTCGATGTCGTACTCATCGAAGATGGGGGTCAGCTGGGTGCGGAGGATCATGCCGTCCGTGTCGGAGTGATCCAGGCCGGAGCCGTAGATATCCTGATGGATGGTGACGATCCGCCAGGCGGCGTTGGGATCAGAGGCGATGGCCTCCTGGATGGCCTGCTCGTGCTCCGCCACATTGTAGTTGTTGGTGTTCAGCACGATGAACAGGCCGTTGCCGTAGGAGTAATAGTAATCGCCGCCGGCCTGGGTGGCGCCGTACTCCGTGGCGTTGGGGTTGTTGAAGTGGTACATGTAGTCGGCATTCAGGGAGTCGTGGTTGCCGATGGTGGTGGCCACCGGCAGACCAGCCAGCACATCGGGGCTGAGGTAGCCGGCGTACTCCTCCTCCTTGGCCTGACCGGTCTTGTTGACCTGGTCACCAGCGGAGATGATGAAGCTCACATCCGGGTCCTGGGCCAGAGCGGCCTCCAGGGTCCGGTTCCAGCCGAAGGCGTCGTTCCGGGCGGCGGTGTTGGCCGCGCCGGACTCGGCGGCCAGGGTCTCGCCGCCCTGGGGCTGGCCCTTGGAGGCGCCGATCTGGGGATCGCCCACATACAGCATCTTCACGGTGTCGAAGCTCTGGGTCTCATAGGTCTCCACCTCGGTCTGCACACCGTTCTTCTCCACGGTGTAGTAGTAGGTGGTGTTGGGCTCCAGACCGGTGACGGTGACGTGGTTGTAGTGATAGGCTACGCCGTCGGTCAGGCTGGTGTCCACATCGCCGGCGGTGCCGGTGTAGGACTGCAGGCTGTTCCGGTCCGTGCCGAAGTGCACAACAGGGGTCGCGGCGGAGCCGTTGTCCAGGCTGTACCAGGCGAAGTTCAGCTCTGTCTCGTCTTCGCCGGGGGTCAGGGACACCTGGGTGTAGTCCGTAGCAACCGTGTTCCACTCCTCTGTCCAGGCGGTCCACTCGGCGCTGCCGCCCACGGTGGAGCCGTCGTTGTAGTGGACAGTGGCAGCCAGGGCGGGGACCATGGTCCCGATCAGCAGAGCGCCGCACACGCCGCCGACCAGAAGTCTCTTCTTGATTTGCATATCGATCCTTCCTCTTGTCTTTTTGTGGTTTTGTGAAAGATTCCCCTTCGAAAAATGAGTATAATCTTCCGTTTTTTGCCCTGCAAGACACCTTTCAAACTCTTGTCCAAGATTTAACAAACGCTTTACACAGCGCCTTCCGGCTTTACAGAACTGCTGCAGGAGAACTCCGGCACAGTCGACCCCGGACGGAGAAAGGCCGCGGACCCAATGCTGGGTCCGCGGCCTTATTCTCTATGAGAAGAAGCGGAGTCAGACCTGCCGCCCTTCGGTGGCATTCTGCACCAGAGGCAGGCATACCACCAGCTCGAACCGGTCGTCCCGGACCCCGGCGTCCAGCGTGCCGCCGTAGCGCTCGGCGATCTCCCGCATGCCGGGGATGCCGAAGCCGTGGGCGGCCTTGTCCGCCTTGGTGGTGGCGAGATCCGGCTTCACCTCGCCGCCCAGGATGTTCTCCACCCGCAGCATGAAGAGGCCCTTGTCGGCCTTGCAGCGGACGGTGATCCGCCGGTCCGCCCCGCCCCGGGTGCCCTCCAGCGCATTGTCCAGGGCGTTGCCCAGCAGGGCGCACAGGTCCACGTCCGCCACCGGCAGATCCCGGGGCAGGGAGACGGCGAAGTCCGCCACGGTCTCCTCCCGCTCCATGGCCTCCGCCTTGGCGGTGAGGACGGCGTTGGCCGCCTCATTCTCGCAGAGGCGCCGGGTCCCCCGGAGGGCCGGAGACCCGGCCATCTGGTCCAGATAGCGGATGGCCCCCTGCTCATCTCCCTGCTCCAGAAGGCCCCGGACTGCCGTCAGGTGGTTCCGCAGGTCGTGACGGAGGCGGCGCACCTGCGTCTCCTGCTGCCGGAGACCCTGGTAGTAGACCTCCCGCAATCCCGCCAGGCGGCCGGCCTGCTCCAGCCGCTCGTGGTCCGCCAGGATCAGAATGGCCAGCAGCAGCACCAGGGAGGTCAGCAGCGCGAAGGGCAGCACCACCATGCCCTGGTTCATGGCCACGGCATAGACCTCGACGGACTCATACCGTCGGAAGGTCAGCAGCACCACGGCGATCAGGGCGCACAGGGGCATGGCCGCCAGGCCCAGCACCAGCTTCCACAGCCGCCGGGAGAGCGTCACCGGCTCCCGGGGCAGGCGGCGGCGCAGCAGCAGCCACAGCGGGCCGAATACCATCGGGCGGGCCATTCGCACCAGCACGTCATAGAGCGCATCCCGGTTGATCCGCTCCACATAGGTGTCCAGCAGGGCGCACACGGACATCTCCAGGCAGAAGAGGATCATGCACACTGCCAGCCGCCCCACCCGGTCGCCCCGGGTGGGCAGGAAGAACAGGGCCAAGAACACCGGCAGCGTATAGAGCAGATTGGGGTCCCCGATCCAGATCACCATGCCGCTGGTGCCCGCCAGGGTCAAAAAGAGCAGCGCCTTCCAGAACCGCCCTCTCCGGAGCCGGACGAAGGGCGTGCAGAGCCGGTAGAGGAAAAAGCCGCTGGCCGCCACCGTCAGGAAATACCCGAAATAGAGCCAGAACTTCCAGAGAACATCCAGCATCTCCTCACCCCTCCAGTTCCGCCCGGGTCAGGGCCAGCAGGGCCGACTGCTGGCAGGACCGGCTGACGGGCAGATGCTGCCCGTCCCGCAGCACCACCTCGCCGCCCTCCATTCGGTCCACGGCTCCCGCCCGGACCAGATACCGCTGGTGGACGCGGACAAAGCCGGCCCCCACCTCTTCCGCCACCGCGTCCAGCTTGCCGTAGAAGGTGTAGTCCCGGCCCTCCGTCACGCAGGTCACCTGCCGCCGGTCCGAGACGAAGTACAGAATGTTGGCGATGGGGATGCGGTAGTGAGTGTCCCCGCTGCGGCAGATGTAAGCCCGGTCCAGGTCCCGGATCAGCGCCGCCTGGGCCCGGTCCAGCACCGCCTCCAGCTGTTCCGCCTTCGGGGGCTTCAAGAGATACCCCAGGGCCCCCACGGAATACCCGTCGAACACGTGGTCGGCGTAGCCGGTGACGAACACCAGCTGGAGACCGCTGTCTGCCGCCCGGAGCCGCCGGGCGGTCTCCATGCCGTCCAGCTCCCCCATCTCCATGTCCAGAAACACGATGTCCAGCTCCCCGGCGTGGCCCTCCAGCCAGCGGAGCAGGCCCTCGCCGGAGGAGAACTCCCAGAACTGCCCCTGGACGCGCCGCTTTTCCAGGACCCGCTCCAGGGCGGAGCGGAGCACCAGCCGGGCGTCGTAGACATCATCACAGATGCCGATCCGCAGCATCTTCCTCACCTCAAATCAAACGGATTGCCCACACGGGGGCAATCGCCCCAAAGGCACGTGCCCATTCTACCACAGGAGCTGCCGCCTGCCAAACCAAACTTGACGGCAAAACCGCCAAATTTGACATCCCGCCACGCCCCGGTGCAAAACTTGACATTCCAGCCGCCGCAGATGACACCCCCGTTTGCGGCGGCGGTTTTTTCGCGGTACGCTGGTGTCAACAAGGAGGGAACAACACCATGACAAACACCACTGCCATCTCCCGCTCCCGCGTGTGGAGCGTCCTCACCACCCCGGCCGCCATCCCCCAGACAGGTCCCCGGCTCAAGACCAACCTGGACACGGACCTGCTGAAGCTCATCGCCATCGCCGCCATGCTGATCGACCACATCGGCGGCGCCTTCTTCCCGGAGGTGGGCGTGTTCCGCTGGATCGGCCGGCTGGCCTTTCCCATCTTCTGCTACTGCCTGACGGTGGGCCTGCTGTACACCCACGACGTGCGGAAGTACCTGACCCGGCTGGGGATCTTCGCCCTCGTCAGCCAGCCCTTCTACATCCTGGCCTTCCATCCGGTCAGTGAATTCACGGCCAACCTCACCAACTGGAACATCTTCTTCACCCTGTTTCTCAGCCTCCTGGGCATGTACGGCGTGAAGGAGCGGAAGTGGTGGCTGTTCGCCCTGGCCCTCTTCACCGTCAGCTGGTGGAACTTCGACTACTCCGGCACCGGCATCACGTTGATGCTGATCTTCTACCTCTGCCGGAACCGTCCCGGCCTGGGCGCGGCGCTGTACATCCTCAGCTATCTCCCGGCCCTGTGGAACGGCTGGCCGGAGGATCCCCTGTGCCTGACGATGGGGAGCCTCTGCATCGACTGGTCCTTCTTCGCCGTCCTCGCCGCGCCGCTGATCTTCTGCGCCACCCACTCCCGCATCAAGGTCAACAAGTGGTTCTTCTACGCCTTCTATCCCGCCCACCTGGCGGTCATCGCCCTTTTGCAGAACATCCTGTGAGTCAGAAAGGAAGAATTTTATGTTAACTGTCAAAGACCTGCACAAATCCTATCAGGTGGGAAAGACCACCTACGAGGTCCTGAAGGGCGTGTCCCTGACCGTTGAGAAGGGGGAGTTCGTGGCCGTTATGGGCCCCTCCGGCTCCGGCAAGACCACGCTGCTCAACTGCATCTCCTGCTACATCCCCATCGACAGCGGGGAGATCACCCTGGGGGAGAAGCAGCTGGCTGATCTCAGCGAGGACGCCCTGGCCAAGGTCCGCAACCGGCAGCTGGGCTTTGTGTTCCAGGACTTTTTGCTGCTGGACGGCCTGACGGTCCGGGAGAACATCCTCCTGCCCGCCATCATCGGCGGCAGCGTCACCGGTCAGACGGAGGCCCGGGCGGACCAGCTGTGCGACGTGTTCGGCATCACCGCCATCCGGGACAAATACCCGGCGGAGATCTCCGGCGGCGAGAAGCAGCGCTGTGCCGTGGCCCGGGCCCTCATCAACCACCCCCTGCTGATCCTGGCGGACGAGCCCACCGGCAACCTGGACTCCAAGTCCAGCCGGGCGGTGATCCGGTCCTTCCAGCAGGCCAAGGCGTCTCTGGAGGCCACCATTTTCATGGTGACCCACGACTCCTTCGCCGCCTCCTTCTGCGACCGGGTGGTGATCCTCCGGGACGGGGTGGTGTGGCGGACCCTGGAAAAGGGCAGCACCGACCGCGCCGCCTTCCAGGATGCGCTGCTGGACGCCATCCGGGACATGGGGAAGGAGTGAGACCATGCGCTGCTTTTCCGACGCCTATGCGGCCCTGCGCCGCAAAAACAAGGGCCAGTACGCCCTGCTGGCGGGGTGCAGCTTCTTCTCCGTGCTGCTGATCACCGCCTATGTCTGCATGATGCGCTCCCCCACCATCCTCTCCGTCCTGCCGGAGGGCGGCGACAGCCGCAAGCAGGTGATGATGGTGTTCGTCCTGGCGGTCATCGGCTGCGCCGTGTTCACCGCCTACGCCGCAGGGCTGTTCTTCCGGCAGAAGTCCCGTGAGACCGGCGTGTTCCTGGCCCTGGGGGCCACCCGCCGCCAGCTGCAGCGGGAGATGGGCAAGGAGCTGGCGGTGATCTC
>JABLTR010106182.1_pt1 | contig 12294 bp, 12 predicted proteins | sample 7160071 | NCBI WGS metagenome assembly JABLTR01 (sample SAMN14651230, study PRJNA627086) | human gut metagenome | isolation source: feces | host: Homo sapiens
ATAATATGATATGGTCTTTTAAAGAGGACAGACCGATATATTCCCAACTGATAGAGCTTATAAAACTTGGTATAGTATCTGGGGAATGGAAGGCAGGGGACAAACTCCCCTCAGTCAGGGACCTGGCAGAAGAGGCCGGAGTAAACCCAAATACGATGCAGAGAGCTTTAGCTGATCTGGAAAAGGAAGGTCTGGTATATTCAAAGAGAACAAGCGGCAGATTTATAACGGAGGACAATAATATGGTTGATTCTATAAGAAAGGCGATAGCCGCCGAAAACATCAATAATTTTATTGAAAGCATGAAAAAATTAGGTTTCACCCCCGAACAGACCCTTGAGGCATTTAAAACAGCAGTGGAAGGAAGTGAAAAAAATGAGTGAGTATGTACTTGAAATAAACAATATAAATAAAAGCTATGGCAAAAAGTCAGCTCTTAATGATGTTAGCATAAAGCTGGAGCCGGGAAGGATAGTAGGACTTCTTGGACCAAACGGCAGTGGAAAGACGACGCTCATCAAGCTAATTAATGGACTGCTTACTCCAAACAGCGGAAACATAATAGTTGATGGTAATCCTGTTGGAGAAAAGAGCAGGCTGGCGGTATCCTATCTTCCGGATAAGACATATCTTCCGGACTGGATGAAGGTAAAGGATGTCATAAGGATGTTTTCAGACTTTTATGAGAACTTTGATTCAGCCAAGGCCATGGATATGCTCTCAAAACTTAATATCAATGGAGAGGAAAGGCTGAAAGCTCTTTCAAAGGGAACAAAGGAAAAGGTACAGCTCATACTTGTAATGAGCAGGAGCGCAAAGTTATATCTTCTGGATGAGCCCATTGGAGGAGTAGACCCCGCGGCCAGGGATTATATACTTAATACCATAATAACGACATATAACCCCAATGCCAGTGTAGTTATATCTACCCACCTTATATCTGATATTGAAAAAGTACTTGATGAAGCCATTTTTATAAATAATGGACATATAGTCCTCCACGATACCGTGGATAACATAAGAGAAAAAGAGGGCAAATCAGTTGACGGATATTTCAGGGAGGTGTTCAGATGTTAAGGAAATTATTGAAATACGAATTTATAGCCACAGGGAGGATATTCCTTCCCCTTTATGGAGCACTGATAGTGGTGGCATTTTTACAGAAAATATTTTTTGATCTTAATTTTGGAGACATAGGAAGCGTATCGCTGTCGATACTTGTTGGAGCCATTCCAGTGCTTTTCTCAGCGCTGATAGTTGCTGTGGTAGTTGCCTCATTTATAATGATGATAATTAGATTTAATAAAAATCTTCTCTCAAATGAAGGCTATCTGATGTTTACGCTGCCCGTAAGTGTTTCAAAACTTATATGGAGCAAACTCATCGTAATATTTGTATGGGTGATATTAAGCTGCATCGTTGGCGTACTTGCCTTTTGCATAATATTCTTAGGTATATCAGATATTGCGCTGATGTTCAGCCGTACCGGAGAGGTATTGAGAGAATTCAGCAGACAGCAGCTTTGGGGACCGTTTTTTGAATGTATAATCCTTGCTGCAGCTGTACTTGTATCATTTATACTCAGTGTGTATCTTTCAATGTCAGTTGGACAGCTTTCCGATAAACATAAAAAGCTTTGCGCCATAGGAGCCTATATAGGTCTTAATATAATAGTAAATAACGTGCTGGTAGCTATTTTTGCTGGAGCAGCCAATGGACCTATTGGAGAGATGATATATAGGGGGATATTTGAAAATCTTTCAGAAGTACAGTCATTTAATCTTGTGATGATAGGATTTATAGTATTATATGTGATACTTTGCGCAGTATATTTTATTTTAACAAAGATAATACTTACAAAGAAACTAAATCTGGAATAATATAATAATACAAGAAAGGCCGGGTCATATTGACCCGGTCTTTTAAAATTTATATATAGTTTAAAAGGAGATATCCATTAAAGAGTTACTTCGATAAATCCAGCTGCATAGGGAGCGATGGAATAAAGGGGAGTAACAAGTGTAGTTTTACCGTCTTTTACATAAAATACGACATTTTTTAACGTTTCATCAAGGTTTTTAAGGGAATCCTCAAAAAATCCTTCAGGATTAGCCTGGATAGTCTTTGTAAAAGCGTCTTTTACAAGGGCTGCTGTCTCATCGGCTGTTTTGCCTGTGATGTCAGTGAGGGCAAGCTTGTTTCCTGTGGCAAGGTCGAATGTATAACCTGTACGGTATGTCATTGGATGAGCTCCAAGATAGTCTGTGCTTAAATCCACATAGAGTGAATATCTACTGTCTGAAAGTTCAGTTACCTTATAAGTGCCAAATATGGAAAGGGGCCTGAATTCCATTCCAAGGGTATCCTTAGAAGCATAAAGTTCTTTAGCTGATTTTTCAAGATTTACTAACTCTGCATTAACGGCATCCTCAACACTCTTTTTAACGGCCTCATTGATGGCTGTTTTTCCGGCTGCTGTGCAGCTGTCATTAAGGATAGGATATTTCATATCAACTGTATATATTACAGTTCCGTCATCTGCTTTTCCTTCTTTTGTGATAGTGCCTTCATCAACGGCTGTGACCTTAATGCTGTCAGTTATTGTCACTGTCTTTGTGGCGTCGTCCCATTTGACGTCAGCGTCAAAGGCTTCGGCCACTGCCCTAAGAGGTATCATGGTCCTGTCATTGATGATCTCGGGAGCTACATCAAGGGTAACTGTGCCATCATCTGTTGTGAGGCTTGTACTTCCTATTTTGAAATATGCTCCGTCAGCTCCACGAGTTGCAGCAACGGTCTGGTCTTCGGCGTTCCAGTCAACTTTGATGCCCATGGTCTCGAGCACTCCCCTTAAGGGAACAAGGGTCCTGTCGTTTTTAATAACAGGTGTCTGGTCTGTAAAGCTGACTTCCTTGCCATTTACTACTACTTTTATGGCACTGTCTGCCATTGCGGGAACAGCCATGGAAGCTGCCATTACACATGATAATAAAACTGCTGATGTTTTTTTCATAACACGTCCTCCTTTTGGCCGGTATTTTCCGGCTTTTTAACACCCATAGTTTATAAGTCTAAAAAGTTAATTTTTTTTACACCCTTAAGACTTTTGGAAGTGTCAAAAAGTTTCAGATAAAACTTAAAATTATGAAAAAAATCGGAGGGACTAACAAACTCGGAAGCATATTGAGAGTTTTGAAATCCTTTACGTTCAGTATTGAAAATCCTGAGGCCGCTATGAGGAATCCTCCTATTACTGATATTTCCGACATTAGTGCATCGCTTAAAAATCCCTGGAGGAATGAGGCGCACAGATATATGGAACCCTGCCATATAAAGAGTACCGGAGCGGCAAGGGCCATGCCTATGCCATAGGTGGATGCCAGTACAGTCGATGTTACAAAGTCAAGGGTGGCATTGGTAAGAAGATATGTATTGTTTCCATAGAGGGCGCTTTGTATTGGTCCAAGAATGGAAAGGGAGCCGATGCAGTACATAAGTATGCCCGTTGAAAGTCCCTTGGCAAGCTCTCCTTTGCCGGCAGATTCCGCCTTTGATTTGAATCTTCCGTCTATATTAAGTATCGTCCCCACCAGAGATCCCAGGGCAAGGCTTACTATAAAAAGCACTGGATACTGGCTGTTTGGCATATTTGATGTTATGGAGTTTATGCCTATACCAAGGGCGGCCAGACCCATGGCATTATACAGGGCGGACTGATACTTTTCTTTTATTCCCTTTTTAAGAATGCTGCCTAAAACACTTCCGGCAAGTATGGTGCATGTATTTACGATGGTTCCTGTCAAAATGATTCACTCCTTTAAAGCGTTACGTTATTTAAATAATAATAAACTCTCTACCAGGTAGAGAGTCAATGAGAAATATCAAATTTTTATTTTTTTACGGGTATCTGAAGTTCTGTGACAAAGCTTTCCGTATCATTGGTCATGCCGCTGTCAATAAGGGTTATCTCCAGGGAATCACCAGAAACGGACAAATTGTTTTTTTCTATATATTCTAGCATTTTGACATAGTAAATACCTGAAAGGCTGTGGGTGCCGGTGAAACGCATAACGACATAAAGACCGCCGGGTATAAGGGTAGAGCAGTTTACGTCTTCGCCGCTTTCAGCAGTTATAAAAATACCAGAAAAACTGCCGAAATCTTTTTTCAGAAGGTTTTCGCAGGATACTCTGACGCCCACTTTACCAAGGAATATGCCCGGAACGGATGAGCAGGTGCTCTCCAGCTCTCTTATGGGATATTCCAGGTCATCACTTACAGGCATATCCTTTTTGAGATATATGACATTCCTGTCCGGGATAGTTTTCAGCTCTATCTCATTAATGGGGGATTCGACTGCATATCTTATCTGTCTTATCCTTGAATCTATCTTTTTTTCGGCTTTTTCAAGTTCCAGAATGAGCTCCCTTATACGGGATTTCTGTTCTTTCAGCAGTTCTTCCATAACGGAGATGTCTTTGCTCTTAAAAAAGAAGGATATCCTTTCAAGGGGAACTTTAAGGGCCTTAAGATATAAGATCGTATTCAGCCTCTCAAACTGCTTGGTGGAGTAATAGCGGTATCCAGTATCGGGGTCCACACGCTCGGGAACGAGAAGTCCGATTTTATCATAGTATCTGAGAGTCCTTATATTCACTTTAAATAGAGAGGCTGTCTCTCCGATGGTAAAAAGATCTTTCATTGAATTATCCCTCTGAAAAAATTGAATTTTAAATAATCAAATACAGGGTCCCATGACAAAACTTTGGGACCCTTAAATTATTAATATGGTGTTTATCTTTCTATCCTTGGCATATTCCATTTATATTTAGTGGCAAAAAATCTTATGGCAATGGTTATTCCGGCGCCTAAGACCATGCAGATATCTCTATTTACACCGTACTTGAATGTATAGTAATAGGTAGCTCCTCCGGCAATGGTAGCAAGGGCATATATCCTTCGTCTTAAAACAGCCGGCAGCTTCTGGCAGAGGATATCACGCATGATGCTTCCTCCTATACAGGTGGTCATTGACATAAACACACATAAAAATGCGTTGTCGCCGTAGCCGTATTCGATACAGCGCTGAACACTTGTAACAGCAAAAAGACCTATACCTATGGCATCAAATATGTTTACTACGCTGTCTATGCGTTCCACGTTATCATAAACCAGGTATTTGTCTCTGTAAGCTATCATAAAAACGATAATCGCGGCGATCACAGCAGTTACAGTATAAATTTTAGATGTGAACATGATCGGCGGGAAAATACCAAGTATTATATCCCTTATGACTCCTCCGCCAAGGGCAGTAAGGACACCGATAAAGGCAACTCCAAACACATCGAGCCCTTTATCAATGGCTACAACGGCGCCGGATACGGCAAAGGCGATTATTCCTATTATTTCCACAACAAGTATTATGGAACTTTCCATAAAACTCCCCTCCGAACATTAGGAAAATTTACTGATTTACTCCCTTAATGATAGTGTATGGGAATGTATTTTGCAAGTTGAAAATTTGAAATACATAAACTTTCAATTGACTTGTTTTGATAGAAATTTCTAGCTTGTTGCCGACCATATACTTTTTAAAAATTTAATGGTATCCTGCTTTTAAAGATATGAATTTTTCAAAGAGTTAAACGAAAAATTTTAATGTCATCAGCAGAAAGGCGGAAATGAACATCATAAACGCCAAAAAGATTTTAAAAAGAAAGAGGGACAAGAGATGTTTGAAACAAAAGGCAAAAAAGCAAAAGAACTGTTAGCCTACTATCAGGCTAAACTTGACGAGGAAGCAAGACAGGCAAAAGCCGAAGGAAGACTTGTATGCTGGTCAGCTTCTGTAGCTCCTCCGGAAATGTGCGTAGCAATGGATATCGCAATGGTATATCCTGAAACACATGCAGCTGGTATCGGAGCAAGAAAAGGCGCCCTTGACATGATCGATGTTGCTGACAGCAAGGGATACTCAATTGACTGCTGTTCATATGGCAGAGTTAATATCGGATATATGGAGCTTCTTAAAGAAGAGGCTGAAACAGGTGTTACACCTGAGGCTCTTAAGAACTCTCCCGCGGCAAGAGTTCCTCTTCCTGACCTTGTAATCACATGTAACAACATCTGTAATACACTTCTTAAATGGTATGAGAACCTTGCAGTTGAACTTGACATCCCCTGCATCGTTATCGACGTACCTTTCAACCACACAATGCCTATTCCTGAATATGCAAAGGAATACATCGCAGACCAGTTCAGAAATGCTATTTCTCAGCTTGAAGTAATCTGCGGAAGACCTTTTGATTATGATAAATTCCGTGAGGTAAGACAGCAGACACAGCGTTCTGTATATCAGTGGAACAGGATCGCATCAATGGCTCACTACAAACCCTCACCCCTTAACGGATTTGACTTATTCAACTATATGGCACTTATCGTTTGTGCAAGAAGCCGTGATTACGCAGAGATCACATTCAAGAAATTTGCTGATGAATTAGAGGAAAATCTCAAGAATGGCGTATATGCTTTCAAAGGCAATGAAAAGACACGTATCACTTGGGAAGGAATTGCAGTATGGCCTCACCTTGGACATACATTCAAATCACTTAAGAACCTTAATGCTATCATGACAGGTTCAGCTTACCCCGGACTCTGGGATCTTCATTACGATGCAAATGATGAATCACTTCATTCAATGGCTGAAGCTTATACAAGAATCTACATCAATACATGCCTTGACAACAAAGTTGCAGTACTTCTTGACGTTGTTAACGGCGGAAAATGTGACGGTGTTGTTTACCACCTTAACAGAAGCTGCAAGCTGATGAGCTTCCTTAATGTTGAAACAGCAGAGATCGTTAAGGAAAAGACAGGCGTTCCTTATGTAAGTTTCGATGGAGACCAGACAGATCCTAGAAGCTTCTCACCCGCGCAGTTCGACACACGTGTACAGGCGCTTGTTGAGATGATGGAACAGCAGATCGATGAAAAGGCAGAGTAAGGGGGAAGGAAAATGAGTAAAGTAGATACATTATTAAACCAGTTTAAAGACATAGCAGCAAATCCCAAAAAGGCTATGGATGACTATAAAAATGAAACAGGAAAGGGAGCAATCGGTATCATGCCCTTATATGCTCCTGAAGAATTAGTATATGCCACAGGATATCTTCCCATGGGTATCTGGGGCGGAAACAAAACAATCGCCAATGCACGTACATATCTTCCTGCATTCGCATGTTCAATCATGCAGCAGGTAATGGAACTTCAGTGCAGCGGAGCATATGATGAACTTGCAGCTGTAATCTTCTCAGTTCCCTGTGATACACTTAAATGCTTAAGCCAGAAATGGAAAGGCACATCACCTGTAATCACATTCACACATCCTCAGAACAGAGGACTTGAGTCAGCTAACCGTTTCCTTGTAGAAGAATACAAGATCGTTAAGGATAAACTTGAGCAGATCGTAGGCGCTCCTATAACAAATGAAGCAATTGAAAAAGCTATCACTGTTTACAATGAAAACAGAGCTACAATGCGTGAGTTTGTAAAGGTAGCTGCAGACTATCCTCAGGTGATCGATCCAGTTGCAAGACATGCCGTATTCAAAGCAAGAATGTTCATGGATAAGGCAAAACATACAGTTCTTGTAAAAGAACTTATGGATGAGATCAGAAAGAGCGAAGTACAGCCTTGGACAGGCAAGAAAGTCATCCTTACAGGTATCCTTGCTGAGCCCAACGAAGTACTTGACATATTCAAGGAAAATGGTCTTGCTATCGTAGCTGATGACCTTGCTCAGGAATCAAGACAGATCAGAGTTGACGTTCCTTCAGGAGAGGCAGCTCCTTTATACAGACTTGCTAAAGTATGGCAGAACATGTATGGCTGCTCAGTTGCTACAGACACAAAGAAGATGAGAGGCAAAATGCTCATGGATATGGTTAAACAGACAGGAGCAGACGCAGTTATCGTATGCATGATGAAATTCTGTGATCCTGAAGAGTGGGACTACCCTGTATACTACAGACAGTTCACAGAAGCAGGAATCAAGAGCCTCATGATCGAGATCGATCAGGAATCAAGCTCATTTGAACAGACAAGAACAAGAGTTCAGAGCTTTGCAGAAACATGTTAATTTAATTCAGTAATACCTCTTTCTTAACGGCAATGCCGTGAGAGGGTATAAGGGCAGAGGCTTTTACTCCCCATAGGGTTTCTGCCTATAAATACACCAAAGTTAAATCCCCAAATACTATCGAAATCTACTGAAAAGGACCGCACATTATGTGCGGTCTTTTCTTGTATATAAGAACTATGCGAAGCCCGTGACAGCAGAAAATGTAAAAATCAGCTTTAATAACTGACTGCAAACCAAGCCAGCCGTTTTGCAATTCCTGTTCCTATGGTATTCTGGCAGTATTATGCCCATATAATATGCCCTGCCATATTTTGATATGAAAAGCCGTAAACTTGTGATAAATAATTTACAGAAGGAAAGTCCATTCTGGATAAAAGACTAAGGCATAAAAAAGACCATCCGTATAACGGGTGGCCTTTTGCTTTTATATTATTTTTATATCAATTAGAAAGCTGTTTTTTATTTGCGGTTATCTTTTTCCTGTCAGGTATCTGTGTCAGGATAACACCTATGAATACGAGGATACATCCGAAGAGTTCCTTTGCTGATAATGCCTGTCTAAGAAGTATCCAGCCAAATAATACTGAAAATACTGATTCAAGGGAGCATATAAGTGAAGCGACTGTCGGGTCTATATCCTTCTGGGCTACTATCTGTAAAGTATATCCTGCGCCTGATGAAAGGGCTCCTGCATAGAGGATGGGTGCCCAGGCAGCGATTATGCTGTTTATATCAGGCTTTTCAAATATGAACATAAATATGGCCGATACTGCGGCGCATACCCAGAACTGTATGCAGCTCATTTTTATACCGTTTACCTTGGGTGAAAAATGATCGATTATAAGGATATGGAAAGAAAATCCTACGGCACAGCATAAAACGAGCAGATCTCCTTTATTAAGGCCGCTTTCTCCGTTCATACATAAGAAATACATACCGATTATGGCGATAAGGACTGAAAACCATACTTTTTTTGAAGCTTTTCTGCCAAGTATTATGCCTATGATAGGTACTATTATCATATAAAGAGAAGTGATGAATCCTGCTTTTCCTACAGTGGTATATTTTATACCTATCTGCTGTAAGATGGATGCCACAAAAAGGGCGATACCACAGCAGATGCCTCCGATGATAAGGGTATTTTTGTTTTTTGCCTTGTCAGAGACTGTTGATTGGCTGTCCTTTCCAAAAAACTTTATGACTGGAAGAAGGACGATGCCTCCTATGACACTTCTGGAACATAGGTATGTATAGGGCCCTACATAGTCCATTCCTACACTTTGGGCAACGAATGCCGCTCCCCAGATAAGCGCGGTAAGGGTCAGTAAAAGTCCTGCTCTAAGCTGTCGTGACATATTGATTACCTCCGTTGTCTGACTGTTATGATGTTTTTGCTAATTCAAAAATATACATCAATTCAAAGATATTATCAAGTAAAATTATTAAATAATATTAATCTTTATATTACTTTATTGCTATTGTTTAGTTGGCTGACCAGTGATAAAATAGAATATAAAGAATAGTTATTATAATAATGAAGGAGTTGGAATATGATGAAGGTTTTAATGGTAAACGCAAGTCCTCATGAAAAAGGATGTACTTATACAGCTCTTTGTGAGATAGAAAAGGTTTTAAAAGAGGAAGGTATAGATACTCAGATAGTCCATATCGGTAAATCTATGAAACATCCATGTGTTGCCTGTATGACCTGTGCCAAGACAAAATCAGGCAAATGTGTGTTTGATGATGACCCTGTAAATGAATGTGCCGAACTTTTAAGGAACGCCGATGGTTTTATCATTGGTGAGCCTGTATATTACGGCGGACCTGCGTCCCAGGCTCAGATGTTTATGGACAGGCTTTTTTACAGTGCAGGAAGCAGCTTTGCTTTCAAACCTGCTGCTGCCATTGCCAGCTGCCGAAGGGGAGGACTTACCCCGTCCATGGATAGGATGAATAAGTATTTTACGATCTCCCAGATGCCTATAGTTTCCTCAAACTATTGGAATGGTGTTCATGGCAACACTCCCGAAGAAGTACTTCAGGATCAGGAAGGCCTTCAGATAATGAGGATCCTTGGAAGAAATATGGCTTGGATGCTCAAATGTATCGACGCCGGAAAGAAAGCTGGAATCGCTTATCCTGAACAGGAGAAAAAAATAAGAACTAATTTCATAAGATAACGTCGAGACAGGGGATGTCTTGACGTTTTATCCCCTGCCTTTAAACAAGACGTGGTATCTCTATGTTTAGGCAGGGGATTTTTTTAAGATTTCTTTAGTTGAATTGAACTAATATTAGTACAATATATTGGTTAATATGTATAAAGTTTATTTATAAGTACAAATTGTTATTGACTTGGGAGGCGATAGGAGTATAATAAAAATGAAATGTGTATTATGTATACATCATACGGAACGAAATGAGATACGTATATCTAAAAGGAGGAAATTGTTATGAAAACAATAAAAATTCCGTACTACAAAGAAACCGTTGATATTCATGTTGCGGAAGAAAATCTTGCTGCTGTAATCACAGCTAAGATGCATGAGTACAAGGCAGAAAAAGGCGAGGCTGAACTCGTTGAAGACGCCCTTGCAAATCCCATTGGAAGCAAGAAACTTTCAGAACTGGCTGTTGGCAAAAATAAAATCGTTATCGTTACCAGCGACCATACAAGAGCAGTTCCCAGCAAACTTACACTTCCCATCCTTCTTAAGGAAATAAGAAAAGGCAATCCTGATGCTGATATCACAATCCTTATCGCAACGGGCTTACATAGACCTACAACAGAAGAAGAACAGAGAAATATGTTTGGCGATGCCATCGTTGACAATGAGAAGATCGTTGCTAACAACGCATTTGATCCCGAACAGTTTGAAAAGGTATGCGACCTTCCTTCAGGAGCAGAATTTTTCTGCAACAAGATTGCAGTTAACTGTGACCTCCTTATAACAGAAGGATTTATCGAGCCTCATTTCTTCGCAGGTTTCTCAGGCGGAAGAAAGAGCATACTTCCCGGTATATGTAACTCAACAACAGTTAATGAGAACCACTGCTATACAGCAATAGCAAGTCCTTACTCAAAGACTGGCGTTCTTGAAGGAAACCCTATACATAAAGATATGGTAGTTGCAGCAAGAGCTGTCAACGTACAGTTCATACTTAACGTTGCACTTGACGCTGAGAAGAAAGTTATAGCAGCATTTGCCGGCGATCTTGAAGAAGCTCACGCTAAAGGCGTAGAATTCATCAGAAGCCAGTCACAGTGCCCTGTAGTAACAGGTGATATCGTTGTAACATCAAACGGAGGATATCCTCTCGACCAGAACCTTTACCAGAGCCCTAAGGCTGTAGCAACAGCTGAGGTATGTGCCGGTGAAGACGGTGTTATCATTATGTGCTGCTCATGCTGTGATGGTATGGGTGGATCAAACTTTGAAAGACTCATCACAATGGGAACACCCGATGAGATTGATGAATATCTTTCAAAGATCCCTTCAAAAGAGACGATCGCAGAGCAGTGGTGCCCTCAGATCTACTCAAGAATACTTAAGAAACATAAACTTATCCTTGTAACAACATTCCTTGACCATGAAATGGTTAAAAAGGCAAATATGATACCTGCATCAACACCTGATGAAGCTCTTGAGATAGCTTACCAGCTTAAGGGTAAAGATGCTAAGGTAGTTGTAATACCCGATGGTGTCAGCGTACTTGCCGTAAAGGATTGATATAAAAAATAAGAAAGGGGAACAGATATGAGTATAAATATCGCTCTTAAAGTTAATGACCTTGACAACGTTGCGACTATTTTTGCTAACGGCATCACTGACGGAACAGAAGTAGAAGTACGTGACAAAAAAGGAAATAAAGAAGTCGTTAAAGTCATCGGAGATGTACCTTACGGCCACAAGATCGCCGTTAGGGATATCAAAAAAGGTGAACTTATAAACAAATACGGTGAAGAAATCGGTATCGCTACAAAGGATATCAAAAAAGGCGAATATGTACATATACATAACCTTGACAGTATGCGTGGACGTGGCGACTGGAAAGAATAAGACGGGACGAAAGGAGAAATGAAAATGGAATTTATGGGATATGTACGTCCCGACGGAAAAGTCGGAGCACGTAATTACGTTGCTATAATC
>JABLTR010110807.1_pt1 | contig 12294 bp, 12 predicted proteins | sample 7160071 | NCBI WGS metagenome assembly JABLTR01 (sample SAMN14651230, study PRJNA627086) | human gut metagenome | isolation source: feces | host: Homo sapiens
CCCGCGAGCGCCCCTGTGGAGGAGGCTCCCGCCCCTGCCCCTGAGCAGAAGGAGGAGGCCCCCGTGCAGGAGGAGGAGAAGAACACCCTCCAGCCCGGGGACGAGGTGATGATCGGCCAGGAGGAGCCCCAGGAGGAAGGCCCCGTGCCCGCCCCCCAGGACGACCCCAAGGCCATGAAGATCCGGGAGTTCCTCACCGGCCTGATGGAGCACCTCCATGTGCAGGCCCAGCCTGAGATCTACGTCACCCCCAACGGCTACAAGGTCATCCTTCAGGGCCGCGGCCTGGGCGCCATCATTGGCCGCCGGGGCGAGACCCTGGACGCCATCCAGCAGCTGACCAACTACTCCGTCAACCGCGGCCAGTCCAAGCGGGTGCGCATCCACATCGACGCCGAGGGCTACCGGGCCAAGCGGGAGGAGTCCCTCCAGCGCCTGGCCGTGAAGGTGGCCGGCAAGGTGGTGCGGTACCGCAAGAACATGACCCTGGAGCCCATGAACGCCTACGAGCGCCATGTGATCCACGCGGCCCTGCAGGACTATCCCGGCGTGACCACCTACTCCACCGGCGTGGAGCCCAACCGCCGCACGGTGGTGGCTTACGACCCCGCCCAGAAGTAATTGGGCCAACAAAGCCCATAGCATGAGAGGAGAGCCGCTTGCGGCTCTCCTCTCCACATTTTCCCGTAAATGTGGGGAAAAAACAGGCAAATCCCTGGAAATTGCCCACTCTGGATTTGACAGAACCTGGGGTTCGTGCTATAGTAACAAGGACTAAAACACAGAAATCAGATCAAGGTGTGGAGAGAATGGCGTGGTCAAGGCCCCCGGTTTTCTCCGCACTGTTTTTTCAGGAGGTCGCCATGAAAAAGGCGGTGCTGTTTTTCTTATGTCTGATGCTCACCGGCTGCGCCCCGGCCCAGCCGGGCGGCTCCCTGGGGGAGGAGAGCTCCTCCGCCCAGCAGCAGAGCAGCCAGAGCGGTTCCAGCCAGGAGGAAGGGGGACAAAGCTCCAGCAGCCAGTCCCAGCCTGACCAGTCCCAGCCCCAGGAGGGCCAGGAGAGGGAGACTACCCCCACAGAGCAGACTGTGCTGCCCCAGAACCGGGACCAGATCATTGAGGAGCTGCTGTCCGCCATGACGGTGGAGGAGAAGGTGGGCCAGATGTTCCTGGCCCGCTGTCCCCAGGAGAACGCCGCCCAGGCGGTGTCCGACTACAAGCTGGGGGGCTACGTCCTCTTTGGCCGGGATTTCAAGGGCAAGACCGCCCAGCAGGTCCGGGACGATATCGCCTCTTACCAGGCGGCCTCCGGCGTGCCCATGCTCATCGCTACCGATGAGGAGGGCGGCACCGTGGTGCGGGCCAGTTCCAACCCCAACCTGTTTGCTGAGCCCTGCCAGTCGCCCCAGGAACTGTACCAGGAGGGGGGCATGGAGCGGGTGCTGCGGGACACCCGCCAGAAGGACCTGACCCTGCTGGACTTGGGCGTCAACGTGAATCTGGCCCCGGTGGCCGACGTCTCCACCGATGAGAACGATTTTATCTACGACCGCGCCCTGGGCCAGGACGCCGAGACTACGGCCCAGTATGTGGGCCAGGTAGTGGAGACCATGCAGGAGGACCGCATCGGCTCGGTGCTCAAGCACTTCCCCGGCTACGGCAGCAGCCAGGACACCCACGTGGGGGTGGCCATGGACCAGCGGCCCTATGAGACCTTTACCAGCAGCGATTTTCTCCCCTTTGAGGCGGGCATCCAGGCCGGAGCCGGAGGGGTTCTGGTGGGCCACGTGGTGGTCACCTCTATGGACGAGACCATGCCGGCCTCCCTGTCCCAGCCCGTGCACACCATCCTGCGGGAGGAGCTGGGCTTTGAGGGGGTCATTATGACCGACGATTTGGCCATGGAGGCCATCACCCACTACGTCCAGGACCAGTCCCCGGCGGTGATGGCCGTGCTGGCGGGCAACGACATGGTGCTCACCACCGACTTTGAGACCCAGATCCCCGAGGTCATCCAGGCCGTGGAGGACGGCACCATCCCCATGGAGCAGGTGGACCAGTCCGTCAGCCGCATTCTGTCCTGGAAGTACGACCTCGGCCTCCTGGGTAATTAACCTACTTTTCTTGAAAAGAAAAGTAGGCAAAAGAATTTCCTGCGAAACTTCGTTTCGCCTCGGCAGGTTTAGAAGCCGGTGCGGGGCAGGGGAGTGCCCGGTTTCGAAGAAGCCGTAGGGGCCGATGTCCTCATCGGCCCGCTCTGCTTGCCGGAGGGTCTTAGGACTGGGCAAACAATCAAACGAAAAAGAGAGCCGTGAAAACGGCTCTCTTTTTTTCTCCACAAAAAATCCGGAAACTGTGGAAAACGGGAGAGTCCAAGAAAGGACTCTCCCGTTTTTGATGCTTGGAATGGCATTTGCCGCCTGGTTTTCCACCGAATCTTCCTGCCTTGTGGGAAAGCCACGGAAACGCGGGAGCCGGCAGGTTTTTGCCAAACTCTGCAATCGCCGAAGCGAAACGCAGTTTCGCAGGAAGTTCTTTTGTTTACTTTTCTTTTTAAGAAAAGTAAATTATTCCTCGTCGGAGGCCTCCTCGCGGCGGGTGACGGCCAGGCTCAGGTCGTCCAGCTGCTTGTCGTCCACGAAGTCGGGGCAGTTGGTCATGGGCTCGCTGGCGTTCTGGACCTTGGGGAAGGCGATGACGTCGCGGATGGACTCGGCGCCAGCCATCAGCATGCACAGACGGTCCAGGCCGTAGGCCAGGCCGCCGTGGGGGGGCGCGCCGAATTTGAAGGCGTTGATGAGGTGGCCGAAGCGCTCCTGGGCGTCCTCGTCGCTGAAGCCCAGGGCACGGAACATGGCCTGCTGGGTCTCAGGCACGGAGATCCGGATGGAGCCGCCGCCCAGCTCGGTGCCGTTGAGCACGATGTCGTAGGCCTTGGCGCGGCAGTTCTTCTTGTCGCTCTCCAGCTTGTCCAGGTCCTCGTCCATGGGGGCGGTGAAGGGGTGGTGCATGGCCACGTAGCGGCCCTCCTCCTCGCTGTACTCGAACATGGGGAACTCGGTGACCCACAGGAACTTGAAGTCCTTGGGGTCCAGGATGTTCAGCTGGCGGGCCACCTCGCAGCGCAGAGCGCCCAGAGCGGCAAAGACGACCTCGTCCTTCACGTCGCCCACGATGAGGATCAGGTCCCCGTCCTGAGCGCCGGCGCGCTCCAGAATGGCCTTGTTCTCCTCCTCGGTGAGGAACTTCTGGTAGGAGGAGGTCACCTGGCCGTCCACCATACGGGTCCAGGCCAGGCCCTTGGCCTTATAGGTCTTGACGAACTCGCCCAGCTTGTCGATCTTCTTGCGGGGGAAGTCGGCGGCGTGGCCGTTGACGTTGATCAGGCGCACAGAGCCGCCGCCCTGGACCGCGCCGGAGAACACGCCGAAGCCGCAGTCCTTCACGATGTCGCTGATGTCCTTCAGCTCAAAGCCAAAGCGCATGTCGGGCTTGTCGGAGCCGAAGCGGTCCATGGCCTCACGCCAGGGCATGCGCAGGAAGGGAGTCTGCACGTCCACGTCCAGAACCTCCTTGAACACCCGCTTCAGGAAGCCCTCCTGGATGGTCATGACGTCGTCCTCGTTGACAAAGGACATCTCCAGGTCGATCTGGGTGAACTCGGGCTGACGGTCGGCGCGGAGGTCCTCGTCGCGGAAGCAGCGGGCGATCTGCATATAGCGGTCAAAGCCGGACAGCATCAGCAGCTGCTTGTACTGCTGGGGAGACTGGGGCAGAGCGTAGAACTTGCCGGGGTGGACACGGGAGGGAACCAGGTAGTCACGGGCGCCCTCGGGGGTGGACTTGGTGAGCATGGGGGTCTCGATCTCCAGGAAGCCCTGCTCGTCAAAGTAGTCCCGGCAGATCTTGGTCACCTTGTGACGGGTGGCGATCATGTGCTGCATGTCGGGGCGGCGCAGGTCCAGATAGCGGTACTTCAGGCGCAGCATGTCGTTGGCCTTGGAGTTCTCCACGATCTCAAAGGGAGGGGTCTCCGCCTTGGCCAGCAGGCGCAGCTCAGTGACATAGACCTCGATGTCGCCGGTGGCGATTTTGGTGGTCTTGCTCTCGCGCTCCCGCACCAGGCCGGTGGCGGCGATGACGTACTCAGAGCGCAGGGAGGAGGCCTTCTCGAAGATCTCCCTGTCGGTGCTGTCGTCGAAGGACAGCTGGATCAGGCCGGTGCGGTCCCGCAGGTCCACGAAGATCAGACCGCCCAGGTCGCGCTGACGCTGGACCCAGCCGCACAGGGACACGGTCTTGCCCGCGTCGCTCAGGCGCAGCTCGCCGCAGTAGTTGGTGCGGTGGAAATTCTGCAAATTATCCATGAAAATCAACTCCATTTTGTATTATTGATTTGAGAAATAACAAACTGTTTTGAAAAAACAGGGAAAACGCTAGGAATTTGCCCAAGTGCCCCGCTGCTGCACAAAGTCTGCCAGGATCTGGTTCAGGTCCCCGGGGGAGACGGAAAAGACCCGGGAGCCCTCCCACTGGAAGGAGGTCACCAGCACCGTTCCGGGGGCAGCGGCCTGGAGGGTGACCAGCTGGTCGCCCAGGGCAAAGGCTGCCGTGGCGGTGACGGAATCGGCGGCGTGAGACGAGGACGGGGGCAAAAGGTTTTGCAGGCTGGCGCGGTAGGTGGTCCCCTCCAGCAGCTCCAGCATGGCTTCATAGTCCGCCTGGCCGGGGGCCAGCGCGTCCAGGAAGCAGGACTGGGTGGTGGTAGCGCCTGCGTCCGTGGTGCTCACCAGGGCATAGCCCGACGCGCCGGTGATGTTTTCTGGGTCCATGCCGGTGGCCTGCCAGAAGCTTTGGGGACGGGTGTACCACAGGCAGAAGACGGCCGCGGCCGCCGCGGCCAGACAGAGGAGACGCAAAGACCATTTTTTCATGGGGCGCACTCCTTTCCCCGCTTTCTTGAAAGAAAGCTTAGCAAAGAACTTTGTGCGAAACTTCGTTTCGCCTCCACGATAGGGGGGAGGTTACTCGCCCTTGTCCAGGATGGGCTTGCCCTGGTTCAGCTTGTCCAGGCCCGCCTGGATGTGGGCCACCGCATCAGCGGGGGCGAGCTTCACCTGCTCGCCGGTGGCCAGGTCCTTCACCGCGCACACGCCGGAAGAGATCTCGTCCTCGCCCAGGAAGATGGCGTAGGGGATGGACAGCTTGTCGGCGTAGGAGATCTTCTGCTTGAACTTCTTCTGCTCGGCGTGGATCTGGGTGCGGATGCCCGCCTGGCGCAGCTGGGTGGCCAGGGCGATGGCGTGGGACAGATCATCGGTCATGGGCAGGATGAGGGCGTCGGCGGGGGCGGTGTTCAGGCCGTCGTTGAGGTAGCCCTGATCCTCCAGAACGAAGAAGAGACGGGTCAGACCGATGGAAATTCCGACTCCGGGGAGTTGTTTATCGGTATAATATTCCGCCAAGTTATCATAACGGCCGCCGGAACAGATGGAACCGATCTCGGGGTGGTCCAGCATGGTGGTCTCGTAGACGGTGCCGGTGTAGTAGTCCAGGCCGCGGGCAATGGTCAGGTCCACGGCGAAGTGGTCCTGGGGCACGCCGAAGGCGGAGAGGTATTTTACCACGGTGTTCAGCTCGCTGAGACCCAGGTCAAAGACCTCGTCCCGGCCGCGGTAGCCCTCCAGGGCGGAGAGCACTTCCTCGTTGGAGCCGGTGATGGCGATGAACTTCAGGATCTCCCCGGCCTGCTCTTCACTGAGGCCGATCTCCTCGTCCATGAGCAGGGTCTTTACCTTCTCGGCGCCGATCTTGTCCAGCTTGTCTACGGTGCGCATGATGTCGCCGGACTTCTCGGTGAGCCCCAGCATGGCGTAGAAGCCGTTGAGAATCTTGCGGTTGTTCACCCGGATCTGGAAGCGCTTCAGGCCCAGGGCGGAGAAGGCCTGGTAGATGATGGCGGGGATCTCCGCCTCGTTGGAGATATCCAGCTTGCCGTCGCCGATGACGTCGATATCCGCCTGGTAGAACTCGCGGAAGCGGCCACGCTGGGCGCGCTCGCCCCGGTAGACCTTGCCGATCTGGAAGCGGCGGAAGGGGAAGGTGAGGTGGCCGTAGTTCTGGGCCACGTACTTGGCCAGGGGTACGGTGAGGTCAAAGCGCAGGGACAGGTCGGTGTCGCCCTTCATGAAGCGGTAGATCTGCTTCTCGGTCTCGCCGCCGCCCTTGGCCAGCAGCACTTCACTGGCCTCGATGAGAGGGGTATCCAGAGGAGTGAAGCCGTAGAGGGAGTAGGTGCGGCGGAGAATTTCCACCATGCGCTCGAACTGGGCCTGCCGGGCGGGAAGAAGCTCCATGAACCCGGACAGGGTGCGGGGCTGTACTTTACTCATGAATATCAAAATCCTTTCTGTGGAGTATTTTGTATGGGGAAGATGTTCCTTTCCCAGCGATGGGAAAGGAACCAAAGGATCGCCGGGGTTTGGCTCCGAGGAGCGCCAGCGCTCCAGTCGCCAACCCCCGGACCCCGTTACGGGGGACGCTTCCCGGGGAGTTGTTCCTCGAACCCGGCGCGGGAGGTACAGTTGATTGTCCCCGCTTCTGCGCCGCTGCCGCTGGCTGGGATATTTCAAGAAAGCCGGGCAAGCTGGACGAGGAAAGCGCGCCGGTTGCCACCAGCCGTAGGGGCTGGTCCGTTATCGGCGGGCGGATGGGGACATCCGCCCCTACGCAAAGGGAAGAAGCTGCGTTGTAGGGGCGGCCTTTGGCCGCCCGTTTTTCATCGCCAGACGAAACAGAATGGCAAAGACCAGGCGGACCCAAGGAGCGGGGTGGTCTGAAACCTCCGCCAAGCCAGGGCCCAGTGGCCCGGAAGGGGAGCGAGAAGCCACTCAAATTTTGCCCGCCGGACGGGACTTTTTACCGAAGGGGCCCCACCTAAAACGGCGTTTTGGTTCCTTTGCCGCCGTGGGCAAAGGAACCCGCCGCCGGGGCGGCGGAACCCCATTTTTGTGTTCTTTCCAGCGATGGAAAGAACCAAAGATCGCCGGGGTTTGTCTCCGAGGAGCGCCAGCGCTCCAGTCGCCAACCCCCGGACCCCGTTACGGGGGACGCTTCCCGGGAGACGGTACTGCAACGCCGGCGCGGGCAGTACAGACGATTGCCCCCGCTTCCGCGCCGCTGCCGCTGGCTGGGATATTTCAAGAAAGCCGGGCAAGCTGGAAGAAGAAAGCGCGCCGGTTGCCACCAGCCGTAGGAGCTGGTTCAAATTCGGCGGGCGGATGGGGACATCCGCCCCTACGCAAGGAGGTGCGGACAACTGGAAAAAGAACGCGAGCCCGGTGCAAGCAGCCGTGGCGGCTGATGCATTTTCGACCCGGGAAAAACTCAAAAGTGTCTGCGTACTGTGGACACTACGGTCCCCCTTTTACCTGTTATTCCGGCAAAAGGAAGCGGGGCAGGCGAGGGGAAGGGGCCAAAATTTGAAACCCCTTTCGTGACGGGGCAGAAGCGAAACGAAGTTTCGCAGAAAGTTCTTTTGCCTACTTTTCTTACAAGAAAAGTAGGCGCTCTGGTCCCGGGATTGGGACGAGAGCGCCTATCGCTTCGTGGTGCCACCCAATTTCAGAACAGGCTGAGCCTGTTCCCTTTGGCCTTCTGTTGCGGGAAGGGGACCGCGCCCGTCTCCGGGCCCGCTGGTAGCGCCGTCTTTGGCCGGGTCCGTCTCCGTAAGGTCCTTTCAGCCGATGGGACCTCTCTCTGTCCGGCGGTATCCCGGTTACTCATGCGCCGTCGTAGCGGTACAAATGCGTGTGTTACAGGGCGAAGGGGACGCGGTTGGGGTTCATGACCTCGCGCCAATCCAGGTCGCCCCGGGCCAGGCCGTGGATGAGCAGCTCGGCGGTGGCCACGTTGGTGGCCATGGGCACGGAGTGCTGGTCGCACAGGCGGGCGATATACATGACATCCTCATCCATGGTGGTATCCTGAGGAGAGTTGAAAAACAGGACCATGTCGATCTCGTTGTAGATGATGCGCTGGCCGATCTGCTCGATACCGCCGTGCTCGTGGGAGAGGAAGAGGTTGACCGGCAGGCCGGTGGCCTCAGCCACCATGCGGCCGGTGGCGTTTGTGGCGCAGATGGTGTGCTTGGACAACACGCCGCAGTAAGCGGTGCAGAACTGGACCATCAGTTCCTGCTTGCGGTTATGGCACATAATGGCGATATTCATGGTGGCGGTTACCTCCTTGTCAGGTGTGGAAGCTCAGCGGATGCGCATGATAGGCACCCGCTGGCCCTGGATGCGTTTTGCGATATTCAAACAGGCGTTGGCGGCCCCCTGGCGGCCGCCCAGGATCAGGGGCCGGCCCTGGTTGGCGGAGAGGATGACCCGAGGGTCCTCGGGCACCACGCCGATGAGGGGCAGCCCGGCGGCGTCCATTGCGTCGTCGATGGTGGTGCGCAGCTGGCGCAGCAGCTTGGGTTGGATGCGGTTCATGACCAGGTGGACCTGGCGGATGGCGGACAGCTGGGTCACCGCCCGCTGGGCGTCCCGCAGGGAGGAGGCGTCGTTGGTGGCCACCACCAGAGCGCGGTCGGCGCCGCAGGTGGCCAGCCGGAAGCCTGAGCCCAGTCCGGCGGGGCAGTCGATCATCACATAGTCATAGCGGTCCCGGGCGGTGGCCAGCAGGGCACGAATCCGCCGGGGATTGATCTCAGGGGAGAGATGCATGGGGGCGGTGAGCAGAAACAGGCCGGGCAGATCGGGATGGGACACGGCGGCCCGGGAAAGGGGACAGCGCCCCAGGGCCACGTCGGAAAAGTCCATGAGGGCCCGGTCGCTCATCCCCAGGGTGATGTCCAGGTTGCGCAGGCCCACATCCATATCAATACATAATACACTTTTTCCCAGTCTTGCCAGACAGGAAGCTACGCCGCCGGTGATGGAGGTCTTTCCCGTCCCCCCCTTACCGGAGGTGACAACAATTACGGTTCCCATGAAAATCCTCCTATACACCAATTCAAGTCTATCACAAATCTAAAGTACGTCAACATTTTTTTGCGAAAAAACCACGAAACGAAAAAATATTTCACCAACTGCGGGGAAAAGTGACCAAAAGCAGACAAAACTACAGGGCAGCCCTTGTGAGAAAACCAGACCTGAAAAGAGAATGGTTCTGAATCGTCCTATTTTGGTCCCGGCTCCCAGTTTACAGGGGGTCCTTCTGAATCTTGGCCCAGCGCCGGGGATAGCCCTTCAGGGTGGGGGCCACCTTGCGGATGGGAATGACCCGGTGGGTCACGTCGCTGCCCGGGATGGTATAGTCCACGGGCTGCTCCAGACGGCCGCCCAGGAGTTTGATGCAGTGGGCGGCGTCCTCCAGCTCCCGGTCGCTGTCCACGCTCTTCATGGCCAGAAACAGGCCGCCCACCTTGACGAAGGGCAGGCACAGTTCGCACAGAAGGCGCAGCTCGGCCACGGCCCGGGCGGTGGCAAAGTCAAAGCCGTCCCGGAAGCCCTTCACCTGGGCCTGCTCCTCGGCCCGGGCGTGGATGGGGGTGACCCCCTCCAGACCCAGGGTGTCGGCCACCTGGCCCAGCCAGTCCACCCGCTTGTTGAGGCTGTCCAGCAGGGTGACCTGGAGGGAGGGCACCAGGATTTTCAGGGGCAGGCCGGGGAAGCCCGCCCCGGTGCCCACGTCGATGAGGGTCTTTCCCTCGCCCTCAAACTGGGCGCAGTTCAGCAGAGCGGCGCAGTCCAGCATGTGCAGCCGGGCCACGCCCTCCTCCTCCCGGATGGCGGTGAGGTTCATGACCTGGTTTTTCTCCAGCAGCATGCGGCCGTACTGGGCCAGCTGCCCGGCGGCCTGGGCGGGGACCTTTTGGGTCAGGCCCAGCTCCTCCAGGCCGGCGGAAATGATGGTTTCCATGTGGTATCCTCCAAATTTTGTGGTCAGATCACGGAACAGAATAGATCACGCCAAAGACCATGCCGAAGTTGGACAGCAGTCCCGCGATGCCGATGGGCAGGGTCAGCAGGGCGATGAGCCAGCACACCACAGCCAGGGCGATGGCAGCCCACTTGCCGGGCCGGCCGGTGCTGCGCCAGGACACCAGGGACAAAATGCCCAGGCCAATGAGGCCGGGGACGGTGAGCAGGGGGCCCAGGTTGCCCAGGGTGGTGCCCGTGTAATAGTAATAAGTGGTGAGAGACAGCAAAATCAGCACATAGACCAGGGCGATCCAGGCCAGGGTGCGCTTGATGGGGGAGGCGGGGGTGTACCCCTCGGGGCGCTTTTCCGGCTCAGCCATGGCGCTCCTCCTTCAGCAGGTCCCGAATCTCGGCCAGAAGCAGCTCCTGGTTGGAGGGCTTGGGGGGCTCCTTGGGGGCCTGCTTGTGCAGACGGTTGAGGAAACGCACCAGACAGAACACAATAAAGGCCATGACCAGGAAGTTCAGCACCGCCTGGATGAAGCTGCCGTAGGCGATGACCGCCCCGCCCACGTTGAGGGTCAGGTCGGCAAAGGAGATCTGGCTGGTGAAGATGCCCAGGATGGGCATGAGAATGTCGTTGATGAGGGAGGTGGTGATGGAGCTGAATGCGCCGCCGACGATGACGCCAACGGCCAGGTCGATGACGTTGCCCCGCAGGGCGAAGGTCTTAAATTCGCTGAAAAACTTACGCATAACTACCTCATATCATTTGGATGTGGCGGGGAGCTTTCCTTTCAGCATCCCCAGGGCCTGCTGCCACAGCATGCAGGCGGCGAAGGTGAAGGTGTACACCACCAGCACCCGCAGCACGAACTGCACCGAAACCTTGCCGATCCCCAGCCGCCAGGCCCAGTCGTTGAACACCAGGATCACCAGGGAGTGATACAGGTAGACCAGGAAGCTGGCCCGGTCCATGCGCTGCTCCACAGGGGAGAGGGCGCGGGGGTGGTCCAGCACCAGGACGTAGATGGCGGGGATGGCGGAGATCTGGTAGAGCATGTGCAGCAGCTCCAGGAACAGGGTGGGCTTGCCCAGCACAAAGTGTCCCCAGCTGAAGAACACATCGGCGGCGGCAAACACCGCGCCGCACACCAGGATCAGGGGCCGGTTGTCCCGCAGCAGGTCCAGGAACTTCTCATAGTACTGCCCGGCGCAGCAGCCGGCCAGATAATAAATAAGGAAGGTGGTAAACAGCCGGTCGCTGTAGCCGAAGGACAGGGCAGGGGAGAGGGCCTGGAGCACGTCGTTGAAGTACTGCCCGCTGAGCAGGGTGATGCCGAAGCCCAGAGGGAGCAGCAGCACGGGGGACCACCGCCGGGCCAGCCACCGGAACACGGGGGTGAGCAGGACGAACTGGGCCAGGGCGATGACAAAGTAGAAGGGGCTGGACAGGTCGCCCCGGACGATGTACCCGGCAAGGTCGGTGAGGGAGAAGGAGAAGTAGCCGTGGCGGATGAAGTAGACATAATAAATCAGCACCGCCAGCAGGTAGGGCAGGAAGATGGACTTCACCCGGCTGAGGACATAGCGCCCGTAGGGCGGGGGCGTTTTCTTGGACAGAGTCAGCTTCAGCCCGCTGAGGAAGAAGAAGCCCGACACCGACACAAAGGTCAGCCGCTGCAGACAGATCATCAATCCGTACTGCCAGCTGCTGTGGTCCAGCACCGTAATGGGGTGGCCGGAGCAGTGGCTCCACAGCACCATCATACAGAAGATCAAATTCAGCTGAGAGAGTTCCGTTTTTCGTTTGCCCTGAGACATGGTGAGACCATCTCCTCTTTCTGTTGAAAATCCAAACCCCGAAACCCTTGGGGCCCAAGGGTTTCGGGGCCCTCACCGTTCTGGAGCCGTTTTCAGAGGTCAAAATGACCCAAGATAGGGTTCGGCGGGGCGCTATTGGCTGGAAAACGGTAAAACTATCTGTATTAATAGAAAGAAAAATTACAGATAGGAGAAATCATCTCCCCCGCGCCCCAGAAGGGGAGCAGGGGAGGGGAGAGGTTCACTTGCAGGGGGTCATGACCTCCAGGCCGCCCATGTAGGGGCGCAGGACCTCGGGGATCTTCACGGAGCCGTCGGCCTGGAGGTTGTTCTCCAGGAAGGCGATGAGCATACGGGGAGGAGCCACCACGGTGTTGTTCAGGGTGTGGGGCAGGTAGGTGCCCTTCTCGCCCTTGACGCGCATCTTCAGGCGGCGGGCCTGAGCGTCGCCCAGGTTGGAGCAGGAGCAGACCTCAAAGTACTTCTGCTGACGGGGAGACCAGGCCTCGATGTCGCAGAAGTACTTTGAGGTCTGCTC
>JABLTR010000815.1_pt1 | contig 12292 bp, 10 predicted proteins | sample 7160071 | NCBI WGS metagenome assembly JABLTR01 (sample SAMN14651230, study PRJNA627086) | human gut metagenome | isolation source: feces | host: Homo sapiens
ATTCCTGCTGCTACCTTTACAAACTTGCCAATATGGGCAACAAACAGGATTCCTTTCACGCCCATATCCACCGCCATATCTATCGTTTCTCCAACATAATTGCTGCACTTGATATTTCGTTCAAAAGGCAACGTCATATGCTCACGCAGATAATCTGCCCCATAGTTTCCCGGGGTCACAAGAAGATACTTCTCATTCTGTGTAAAGTGCTGCTTCATTTCCACATGAATGCTTTCTACAAGAGCTTTTTCACTCATAGGCTCCACAATTCCGGAGGTTCCAAGAATGGAAATTCCCCCTGTGATTCCCAGCCTGGGATTAAAGGTCTTCTTGCCGATCTCTACACCTTCCGGAACAGAAATCACAACCTTCAGCCCTCCCTCATAGTCATGGGAAACTGCAGCTTCTTCTGCCTCCCGAAGAATCATGGCACGAGGAACAGGATTGATCGCCGCTTCTCCCACTTTCTGGGAGAGCCCAGGTCTTGTAACTCTGCCTACGCCCGCTCCGCCATCTATAACGATTCCGGCAGTATCCGTCTTCCACACTGTAGCATACACAAGAATGCCATTTGTTGTGTCCGGATCATCTCCGGCATCTTTTTTCACTGCACAGGTAACCTGATTTTCACTGATCTGAATATCATGCAGTTCCAGGTCAAGGAGGATTCCCTTGGGAGTCATAAGCGGTACAGATGTTAACTTTTCTTTTCCCAGAAGCATCAGGCAGGCGCCCTTGCAAGCTGCTGCCGCGCAGGAACCTGTAGTATAGCCAAAACGCATTTTCTTCTGTCCGCGAATCACATAATAATCTTCCAATCCTGTCTTATGTTCCATGTTTCTTGCCTCCAAAGCTATGAGGAACCCGCTATGCGGGTTTCCGGGATTGTGACGGCAATCTTCACGTCCGCCCCATCTGTTACGTAAATAAAAGAAGCCCTGTCCTGACAACAAAGCTTCTTTCCTATCAGTCTTATCCCGGTTGCCGCAGGAAATCCTGTTTCTGAAAAAGCAACCAGTATCTGACTGTACAGTAACGGACTTGTGCAGGAATTACACCTGGCTTCCTGATCATGCTTTTCCCTGTTTTTATCCGTTACATTATATAATTTTGCCATTTAAAAGTCAATAAAAGGGGATCGCTTTCCTTATCTTTTACAGTTGCTCCGTGACCAGTAACCTTTTACACAACTTTATGTTCCATCCATTTTCCACTCTTAAACCGCAGACCAAACACGATCGCACGTACCGTCCAGTCTGTGAACATTCCGATCCAGACAGCCATCGGTCCCATGCCACAAACCCGGATCAAATAAACGCACAGGCAAAAGCGGAAAGTCCACATAGTAATGCAGGAAGTAATCATGGAAAACTTCACATCTCCTGCCGCACGCATGCCGTAAGCCGGAATAAACGCAAACATCCATACGATTGGTTTCACAATGGTGATCCAGAACATCATATCAAGACACATTTCGGCGCTTTTGGCTTCCATTCCACCAATCATGGTAATCGGTCGTGCAAGGGCATATACCACTGCACAGCAGGCGATGAGAAAGACTTCGGAAAAGATCATCAGTTTCTTCATGTAATAAACTGCCTCGTCTTTTCTTCCGGCTCCAAGACTCTGTCCCACTACTGTCATAAGTCCGATTCCAACACCAATTACAGCTGTTCCATTTAACATCTCCAGCATATTTGTCATAGCCTGGGCTGCAATTGCAGTGGTTCCAAGTGTAGAGACTGTAGACTGGATTGCCAGCTTTCCAAGCTGGAACATGCTGTTCTCTATGCCAGAAGGAATGCCAAGGGCAAGAATCCTGCCAATCATTTTTCCATCCGGACGGATTTTCAGATAATCACGTACCACAATTGGCTGCCTGTCTTTTCTAAGCTGGTACAGCACTACTACTGCACAGAAAATTCTGGATACCAGTGTGGAAATGGCTGCTCCGGCAACTCCCATATGAAATACCCAGATCAGGATTCCATTTCCCACAATATTCATCACATTGGAAATAATGGAAATTACCATCGGTCCTCTGGTGTTTTCCTGTGCACGGAAAATGGATGCTCCGGCATCATAAAGTGCAATAAAAGGATAGGACAGCACAGTATAAAAGAAATACACCATAGAATTCTCCATAACATCCGCGTCTACTTTTCCGAAAATAAAGCTAAGAAGCGGTGCACGGAAAGCAAGTCCAAGCACAACGATGAAGACAGAAATGGCTGTTATGATAAAAAGTGCCTGCCTGGCTGATTTGTTCGCCATCTCGTGATTCTTCTGTCCAAGATACTGGGTACAGATAATGGTACCTCCTGCTGCCAGTGCAGAAAAGGCCTGAATAATCAGTACATTGATAGAGTCCACAAGAGAAACGGCGGAAATGGCCGCAGAACCTACATTGCTGACCATCATAGTATCTACCGTACCCATCAAGGCATTTAACAGCTGTTCCATAATAATAGGAACAAGAAGCGCCCGGAGCATTTTGTTTGTAAAAAGATGTTGCTGTTGTTTCATATGTTTTCTCTTTTTCCTTAAATGTATAAATAGTTCCTGTCGCATGGATGTATATCTCATAAAACTGCTTCAGATACTTCCATGCAAATATTTTCTGTGCTATTATACACCTTGAGCGAAAAAAATACAGTATTTAATTACGCACAATCCTTATGTTTCAACATAATTTTAATACAATTTTAGGAGGAACACCTTGGACAGAATTCTTACATACACTATAAAGCCAGAGCAGGAAGGAATGCAGCTTCTTGATTTTCTCAGGAGCAAGGGCTTTTCCCGGGGAATTTTATCTTCCATGAAGGCAGATAAAAATGCGATTCAGCTAAATGGTGAACGAGGATTTGGGAAATCAATTCTTCAGGCCGGGGATTCTCTTCACATACATATTCCGGAAGCGGACAACACCGAGAATATCCTGCCTGTGAAAATGGATCTTTCTATTCTATATGAAGATGAAGATATTTTAGTCATAAATAAGGCGGCAGACATGCCTGTGCATCCTTCCATTGGAAATTATGATAATACACTGGCGAATGGAGTTGCCTGGTATTTTAAAGAAAAAGGACAGCATTTCGTCTACCGCTGCATCAACCGTCTGGACAGGGACACCACAGGAGCCCTGATCCTGGCGAAAAATCCTTATAGTGCAGCAGTTCTCTCTGCCCAGATGAAACAGCGTCAGATCCGGCGTACCTATCTGGCAATTGTACAGGGAATCGCACCAGAGCAAGGAACTATTGATGCGCCTATCGGGCGCGCAGCAGATTCCACCAGCGAAAGACAGGTGGATTTCGCAAATGGGGAAAGTGCGGTCACACATTATGAGCGATTAGACACCTATCATTCCTACTCTCTCATCGAGCTCCATCTGGAAACCGGACGCACTCATCAGATCCGTGTGCATATGAAGTACATTGGACATCCGCTGCCAGGAGACTTTCTCTACAATCCAGATTACAGAATTATAAAAAGACAGCCCCTGCACTCCTTTCAGCTGGAATTTGCTCACCCTGTTACAGGAGAAAACATGTGTATTACTGCCCCTGTCCCAGAAGATTTTGCAGATGCCTTTCATCGTTCCTAACGGTAACCGAATTCGGGAAAAAACAGGTCAGAACCTCATAACCGTGAAGTTCTGACCTGTCTCATTTTTTTATTCTCAGGAAGCTTATGCTTCTTTTCTGTTCTTCTCATATATAATGAGCAAACCTTTTAACAAAAGATCCTCATCCAGCAAAATCTCCCGCTTGCAATGTGGGATAATCTTACGTGCAAGACCACCGGTTGCAACAACTGTAATTTTCTGACCAAGCTCTTCCTCGATTCTGTCAACAATTCCGTCAAGAGCCGCTGCATTGCTGTAAATCACACCGCTTTTCATGCATTCAATGGTATTTTTTCCAATGATGCGCTTCGGTGCTTCAATACTGATTCCGCTAAGCTGAGAAGCACGGGCTGTAAGGGCATCCAGGGACACTCCCATTCCGGGAAAAATCATGCCTCCCACATAATGCTTCTTCTCATCTACCACGCTTACCGTACTTGCAGTTCCCATATCAATAATTGCCAGTGGAAGAGAATATTCATGAATTCCTGCAACTGCATTTGCTACAAGATCTGCTCCAAGCTGTCCGGGATTATCCATCAGGATATTCAGACCTGTTTTTACACCTGGTCCCAATACCATAGGTTCTTTTTTCAGAACCTTTTCAGCTGCAAGCTTCACGGCATTGGTAATCTGCGGTACTACAGAGGAAATAATGCAGCCTTCAATATCAATCCGCTTAATATGATATAAATCCAAAACTGTCTTCAGGTCAACTGCGTATTCCAGTTCTGTTTTTGTACGGACAGTGGAAAGTCTCTCAATGAAATAGGTTTGCTTTGAATCAATGCAGCCAACCACAATATTTGTATTTCCAATATCAATTGCTAAAATCATTTTTTCCTCCATGGTTTCTCTATCATCAGCCAGACTGCTTTCAGCCGCAATCAGCGGACCTTTTCAGAAACAATCTGGCTGTTTTCAATTTTCTTAAACTTCTGCTGTTTTTACCACTTTCTCAGATTTCTTCTCTGTTCCCGGAAGAAGCCTTGCCTTGTAAAGGGCTGCACCTACAGCACCTGTGATAACGGTAGCGGAAAGCATTTCACATACTGCGTTGATTCCTACAAATGTACAGATGAACAGAATCACGTTTTTTCCACCCATAAGTCCCTGTACATACTCGGTATTTCCGAAAAGGCCAACTAATAACCCCATAAAAAACAGAGTATTTAAAAATGCGGAAAGAAATCCTGTTACAGCGCAGGAAAGATAAATATTTTTTGATTTTCTGCGGACTCCCTGGAAAATATATCCAAGAAGAAGTCCGTCAACCAGTCTTGGAATAAATCTCTGAACAAACGCCAGGAATGGATTGATTCCGAATAAGGTAACACCCATAAGGCTGGTACCGCCAATGCCGATACACTGTCCAAAGCTGGTAAGTCCGAATACGGCTCCCGCAATGGCTCCGCCTACAGGTCCCATTGTAATTGCGCTGATGGCAACCGGAATAATATTAAAGGTGATTGCAAGAGGCCCGATATTCAGGTAGCCAAGAGGTGTGTAAGCCATAAGAAGCAGAATTGCGATCATAAGGCCCAGTAAGGTGATTTGAGATGTTGTAAATTTTTTGTTCATGTTGTCCTCCTTGTTATCGTTCCCTATATTAGAGCCTATTCAGACTCAGGGATACAATACGGTATGGAACAGCGGGCATGCTTTTTTTGTATTTACCCGCCACTCTGAAAAATGTGTTATCCTCTGTCCAGATTTACAAAATACAATCTGCGAATATAACACCAGTGCCACTGCCTGCGGCTTCGCAAAAGATTTATAAATGCTGCCAGAATGACAGCCTGTAAATAACTATCTGCGAACTCTCTCAAGCAGTATTTTATCCAGGATCTTACCGGCTGCATCCTCCTTGCTCATTAGCGGGAGTGATACTTCCTCATCCTGTGTAATCAGAGTCAGAACATTGGTGTCCCCCTGGAATCCGGCGCCTGCCATTTTTACATTGTTGGCAGCTACCATATCCAGATTTTTCCTGGTAAGTTTGACTCTGGAATTACCGATCATATTCTCTGTTTCCATGGAAAATCCACAGAGAAACTGTCCATCCGGTTTGTGCTCTCCAAGATATTTCAGAATATCATCTGTTCTCTCAAGGGCAATGGACATGTCATCGTCTTTCTTTTTAATTTTTTCATCGCTCACACTGGCCGGACGATAGTCTGCCACTGCTGCTGCTTTAATGATAATATCCTGTTCCTGACTGACAGAGGTTACAGCCTCATACATATCTCTGGCTGTTACCACTGGAACCACTCTCACAAATGGTGGCGGTGCAAGTGCAGTACGTCCACTTACCAGTGTGACATCTGCTCCGCGCAGCATAGCCATTTTTGCAATGGCATAGCCCATCTTGCCGGAAGAATGGTTGGTAATATAACGGACAGGATCAATTGCCTCCTGGGTAGGACCGGCGGTAACCAACACCTTCAGCCCTTTCATATCCTTCTCACAGGCACACTCTCTCAAAATATAGTTTAAAAGAGTCTCAGGCTCCGGCATTTTTCCCGCTCCGGTATCGCCGCATGCAAGATAGCCTACAGCAGGATCGATTACTTCGTATCCATAATGCTCCAAGGTTTTTAGATTATCCTGGACAATGGGGTTCTCGAACATATTGGTGTTCATTGCAGGAGAAATAAATTTCTTGCATCTGCATGCCATAATGGTGGTTGTAAGCATATCGTCTGCAATTCCATGAGCCAGCTTGCCTATCACATTGGCACTTGCCGGTGCGATCATCACAACGTCAGCCTTTTTCGCAATGGACACATGCTCTACCTGGAACTGAAAATTCCGGTCAAAGGTATCCACAAGGCATTTATTCCCGGTAAGTGTCTCAAAAGTAATGGGATTAATAAAATTAGTGGCATTTCTGGTCATTAGCACATGAACGTCTGCCTGCTGCTTCTTCAGCGTACTTGCAAGATATGCGATCTTATATGCTGCAATACTTCCAGTAACTCCCAGAAGAACTGTCTTTCCCTCTAACATTATCTTCCCTCATCTCTCTTTGAAATCTTTTGGACAAAATTCATCTGTTATTTTATATCTTTGTCCGTACCGCTTATTATAATGCAAAGAGACGTATGAATGCAATGTATTTTTTATATGTTCGGCTTTTCATACATAATTTACCTTTATATGCATCTTTTCTTTGTTTTTTTATCTGTTATAATAGCCTTAGACTTTTAACAGCTATTCCAGAGCATGTTTGAAAATCCTTCCCGCAACCTGCATGCCCCACTTTGCGGGAAATTTTGCCATCTGTTTTCGACTTTCATTATAAGGATACTACAAAAGAAAGGAACCATTATGAACTACCAGATCACACAGTGGTGCGCCCACTTTATCTCAGAGCATGTAAAAGAAGGAGACCTTTGCATTGATGCCACCATGGGAAACGGAAATGACACTCTGCTTCTTTCCCGTCTTTGTGGGGAAAAAGGGCATGTACTCGCTTTCGATATTCAGGAAATAGCACTTGCCAATACCAGAGAGCGGCTCGAAAAAGAAAATGCCCCCCACAATTATGAACTATTTCTGGATTCCCACGTAAATATGGGAAAATACGCAGAGCCTGTGAGTGTAAGCTGCATTGTATTCAATTTCGGCTATCTGCCGAAGGGCGATCATACTCTTGCCACAAGGGCAGAATCCAGTATTCAGGCACTTACCGTATCCCTGTCCCTTTTGAAAAAGGGCGGGATCCTGATGCTGTGTATCTACAGCGGCGGAGATTCCGGGTTTGAGGAACGGAATGCACTGCTGGAATGGCTGAAGGTGCTGGATTCCAGGAAATTTCTGGTTATTAAAACAGAATATTACAACCGGCCTAATCATCCGCCTATGCCCGTACTTGTAGTCAAACTGTAACTTGTATACAAAAAGCAACAACTTTTTTCCATATATTTACTCAAAAACACCCCTTAGACAGACTGTAATTATTTGTGTCTGCCAAAGGGGTATTTTATCTTCGGTATTCTTAAACTGTACTTTGTCAGTCAATAACGGTAACGCTTGTCATCACCGGCTGCTCATCTGCTGAAATAGTTCCATTGTTATCTGTAGGCTTTGCATCCTTGCAGATCTGGTCAACAATGTCCATGCCTTCTGTCACATGTCCGAAAGCGGCATACTGTCCATCCAGATAGGTACTGTCAGACTGCACGATAAAGAACTGGGAGCTTGCACTGTCCGGGTCTGAGGATCTTGCCATGGAGATCACACCTCTCTCATGGGAAATATCGTTCTTTACACCATTCTCAGAAAACTCGCCCTTAATAGTCTCATCAGAGCCTCCTCTTCCGGTTCCTTCCGGATCTCCGCCCTGGATCATAAATCCATCAATAATACGGTGGAAAGTAAGTCCGTCATAGAAATGCTCCTGTGCCAGTTTCACAAAGTTGGTTACACTGATAGGTGCTGTGTCCGCATCCAGTTCCACCTTAATGGTACCGTAGTCCTTCACCTCAATCTCTGCATGATGAAGACCGGTAAGAGGCTCTGAAGTATCCAGAACAGTGCTGGTATCGTCTGCTGTATCTGTATCTTCTCCATCCCCGGAACCGTCTGTAAAGCCGGAAACTTCTTCCTCCGTTCCTTCTGGCTGGTCAGCACTTTCCTCTGTACTTTCCTCTTTTGTTTCTTCTGTGTCTTTATTTTCTTCTGTATTCTCCTTAGTATCTGCTTCTGTGCTCTTGCTTTCCTCTTTCGTATCATCTGAACCACAGCCTGCCAGCATTCCTGCGGAAAGAGCTGCCACCATCAGCATTGCCAGAATTTTTCTTTTTTTCATGATTTTATGCCTCCAATTCTTGATGCCATCTTTTTCTATTATAACGAAAATCACGTAAAAAACAATTGTTTTCACAGATTGTTCAATTTCTTTTTCTTTGTCTTGCCACAGCTTGTATTGTCTGCTAAAATCAAGAAAGAATTTATCAGAAAGCGAGGTCTTTTTTATGGAAAAGATTACCAGTTTCACAATAGATCACATCAAACTTCAGCCAGGCGTTTACGTTTCCCGCAAGGATCCGGTTGGAAATAGTGTGATCACCACTTTTGACATTCGTATGACTTCCCCAAATGAGGAGCCTGTTATGAACACAGCAGAGCTTCACACCATTGAGCATCTTGCTGCTACTTTTCTTCGCAACCACAAGGAATTCGGACCGAAGATGATCTACTGGGGACCAATGGGCTGCCGTACCGGCAATTATCTGCTGCTGAACGGAGATTATGAATCTAAGGATATTGTTCCGCTTATGGTTGAAACCTTTGAGTTTATCCGTGATTTCCAGGGCGAGGTTCCTGGTGCTTCCCCGAAAGACTGTGGAAATTATCTGGATATGAACCTTGGAATGGCGAAATATCTGGCTAAGAAGTTCCTGGATGAAGTGCTGTATGACATCAAGCCAGACAGACTGGTTTATCCGGAATAATTTGATTTGATATATTCAGAAATCTCCCTCTTACCATTTCATGGCAGGAGGGAATTTCTTTAGTACTCAAAAAACGCTATGCAAACGATAATATCATCCATTTACATAGCGTCTTTCATCTCATCATTTCATCGCTTAAATTTCCAGCCTGTCAGCCTGCGACAGCCTCATCAGCTGCAGCATCTGCACTTCCTTCTGTAGCTGCCTGATCAGCAGTTCCATCTGCGGCTGCACCGTCAGCTGCCACTGCACTTACATAATCACCGGACACATAAGCAGTCTGTCCCTCATAGGAAACCTCAATCCAGCCATTGTCGCATACACCTGTACTTGTAAGCTGTGTACCGCTTGTTACACCTGCGATCCAGGTAGCATCTGCACTTGCATCTGCACGAAGGTTAATATCTGCATTCGCAACATATGTACCATCCTGCTTGGTTACATTCACACCGCTTGCAGTCTGCTCTACAACTGGTTCTGGAGTAGGAGTAACTTCTGGTGTAGGAGTCACCTCAGGGGTTGGTGTTGGAATAGGGGTCGGGGTTGCCTGTATAACTGTAACGCTTGCTCCTGCACCTTCCTCAAATCCACATCCAGGGATGCAAAGTGCTGCGCCCAGAAGCAAAACGGCTAATGCTGCTTTTTTCATAATATAGTTCCTCCTTTACAAAGCAATGGTGCTTTGAATTGATTCATCTTCTTTTCATATAATATTACAAAAACAGACTCATTTCGCGAATCGTTACAATTAATATACAGTATTATTACAAATTATGCAACCCCTAAGTGTATCTTTGCAATAAAGCATATTTGAAATATAGCGTTCTTAGTTAACAAGCACCGGCTCAACTGGTGGTTGTTTATCAGACCTCCTTCAGATTCCCAGAACAGCAGATATCTTAATCTCCTTTTCCGTTTCACTGAGATCAAAGTCGCCGCGATCTTCCACAGTCATGTGTACCTCATACAGTACATCTTCGGATAATGTATCCGGTGTTTCACCATCTTCTGTCTGGATATGCCATTTCTCTGCCGGAACTTCTTTCAAGGTACCATCTGTGCCGTATGCATACAGCTTCAGAGAACCTGTTTCCCCAGAGATTCCTTTCATACGTATTGCAACGGTTGTATTCGGATGTACGTTCTCAATTGTGATCGTATTCAGCCATCCTTCCACATCTCCCAGACCACCATCTGCCGCAAATTTCTCCTGGCTTAACACATTGCGCATTGCCTGATCCAGATCAACCTTACGATAAGGCATTTCCGGCAGATAAACGAATCTGTCCTGAAGTCTCAGAAGTTCCAGATAACCGGTAGGACAGTAAAGTGAATTTCCGCTGTTTCCGGCATACATTCCGATAGCCATGTTGTTGTACATAGGCTTGCTGGCAACATCCATGGAAAAAACAGTTTCACCGGTCTCAAAATCAAGTATAATATACTGCCACATACCGGTTTCCAGATTCTGTACATATCCGTAGATATATCCGGTTGCCGTAGATAATTTCATCATGGAAGTATCTGACAGATCACTTCTGCACCAGATACTCTTCATTTCATATCTATCCTCAGTCTTAATCGTATCTACGCGTTCCACACCCGGCGTGATCATTTTATTTCCCTGTCTCAACCAATTTTCATCATAAATATTGGTATAACTCTGAATGGAGGAATCACTGTCCTCTTTTCCCAGGTTGGCACTTCCTGCACCAAACCAGTTACATACGATGGTACTTACGGTTCCTGCACCGTTATCATATACGATCGCAGAATTTTCAACAGATACCTGGCTGCCCTCCGGAAGTTCATCGATCACAGGAAGACTTGCAACAACTTCTCCTGTTTTCATATCCAGAGCAAGGAGATTTACGGTCTCCTGATTATCGGTAAACATCACCAGATCTTTTGTAAGGGATGGAGAGCATCCGCTGCCCCAGGCAAGACCTCCGCCAGTTGTTTCATCCCCTTCTTTGCTTTCTTTCGCACCAGCACTCTCGTAAGGAGTTTCCCAGATTTTCTTCACCCCATTGTCTGCCTGCAGCAGATAACAGTTCTGATTCGTCAGGATCACTGCTCCATCCTTGGATGCTGCAATTCCGTTCTCTGCACCCTCTCCCGGAGCCAGCTCATATACGAAGACTGCCTCTGACAGATCAGTTTCCTCTCCATTTAAAATGGCATCAATAGCTGTACGGGAAATATAGCCCATAGCACCCTGCTGTTTCCTGTCAGGGTAAATACGGAATCCTCCGGTTGCAAACCAGAGATTTCCTTCATAGTCAAACACTACAGCAAGAAGATTCTGATCCAGTGTTTTTCCAAGTGCTGCCTCTGCCGCTGCTTTAATATCAATATCCAGCACTTTCTCAAATTCCGGAAGTACGTTTCCGTCTTCATCTGTTGCCTTCAGCATCAGCACATGGTTATTATTGGTTGGACACACCAGACGGTTACTCTCATCTACAAAGGAATAGGAGCTCTGGATCAGATATTCTCCATTATCATGCTGTTTTGGAGAAAAATATCCCAGTGTCTGTGTTTCCTCTGCATTGATATCACGAATTGCCAGTCCACCAAGCAACGGAACCACTGCATGTCCATAAGAATCGAAAAAGATAGCAGGAGACGCATTTGCATTGGTTTTTTCATAAGAAACATTGATTTCTGAATAAATGCCTACCGGTAATACTTCATCTGTGGAATCTGTATTGTAGCAGTCATGATGAATATTGGAATCACTTGCTGCCATATAAGGATTCTCGTCAATAACCTTCTGTGTAAGTGTCTTTATGGGCAGTTCTGATGTCTGAGCTGTATTTTCCTCCGTCTGTGTTTCTTCTGCACGTACCATATTTATTGATGGTTCAGATGTTGCAGCAGCTATAAAAGTGATCATTGCAAGAATTAAAGCTCTTTTCTTCATATTGTTTTCCTCCTGAGTGTTTTTATCATATTACCTTGCTGCGTTCAAACCAAATGGAAAGTCCTTCTTTTATTTTTTGCTCTTCCATAGGTTTCATAAAAAAATATTCTATCCGCATCCTGAACGCATGAAGCGAAAAATCAAGATCACTGCACCAGATGATCCCACATTTGGGATACAGGGAACGAAGATGTTCTGCCGCATTCAGCCCGGACACCCCAGGCAATGCAAGAAACACCACTGCCGGTACTGTTTTTCGTGTCCGCCCAAAAAAAC
>JABLTR010031941.1_pt1 | contig 12289 bp, 10 predicted proteins | sample 7160071 | NCBI WGS metagenome assembly JABLTR01 (sample SAMN14651230, study PRJNA627086) | human gut metagenome | isolation source: feces | host: Homo sapiens
CCCTCCGCGTTATCACCGACCACATCCGCAGCACCACCTTTATGGTGGGCGACGGCGTCGTCCCCTCCAACGAGGGCCGCGGCTATGTGCTGCGCCGTCTGCTGCGCCGCGCTGCCCGCCATGGCCGGCTTCTGGGAATTCACCATCCGTTTTTGTATCAGGTCTGTGAAACGGTCATTGCGGAAAACGCTTTCGCTTATCCGGAGCTGGTGGAAAAGAAGGACTATATCATCAAGGTGCTCAAGGTGGAAGAAGAGCGCTTCTCCAAAACCATCGATCAGGGCATGGAGATCCTCACCGGCATTATGGATAAAATCAGCGCCGACCAGATCAATCAGGCGGTGTTCTCCGGCGAGGACGCGTTCCGTTTGTACGACACCTTTGGCTTCCCCATCGACCTGACCAAGGAAATCCTGGCCGAGCGGGGCCTTCCGATTGACGAGGAAGGGTTCTTCCGGTTGATGGACGAGCAGAAAAAACGCGCCCGCGACGCCAGAAAAGACGTCAGCGGCTGGGATACCGACGAAATGCTGGCCGTGGAGGGAAAAGCCGAATTCATCGGTTACGAGAAAACCCGCGGCCAGGGCAAAATCCTCGCCCTGCTGGATGAGGACGGCAAGCCTGTGGATTCTTTGACCGAAGGGATGAAAGCCACCGTCGTTCTGGATTCCACTCCCTTCTACGCCGAAAGCGGCGGTCAGGTGGGAGACAGCGGCGCGATAGCCCGGGGCAAATCCATCTTCCGGGTCAAAGACTGCAAAAAGTCCCCCACAGGCCAGTTTTTGCATCTGGGCGTGATGAAAAGCGGCCTGATGAATGTGGGCGACACCGTCAAATCCGTGGTAGACGAAGAACGCCGCATGGCCATCATGCGCAACCACACCGCCTGCCATCTGCTGCAGGCTGCCCTGCGCCAGGTGCTGGGCACCCACGTGCAGCAGGCGGGTTCCATGGTGGACGAGCATCGGTGCCGGTTCGACTTCACCCACTTTTCGGCCATGACCCCCGATGAAATTGCCCGAACGGAACGGCTGGTCAATCAGCTGATTTTCGGCGCATATGATGTAACGGTTACCGAAATGCCTATTGCTGAAGCAAAAAAGCTCGGCGCCATGGCGCTGTTCGGTGAAAAATATGGGGAGATCGTCCGCGTCTGCAACGTTTCCGGCAAATCAGTGGAATTGTGCGGCGGCACCCATATTTCCAACACCGCCCGCATCGGGCTGTTTAAAATTGTTTCCGAATCTTCTGTCGCCGCCGGTGTACGCCGTATTGAGGCGGCCACCGGTACCAACGTGCTGGATATCATCCATCAGGACGAGGCGCTGCTGACCCAGACCTGCGAAAGCCTTAAGGCCGGCAGCCCGTCGGAACTGCCTCAGAAGGCGGAAGCTATCACCGCGCAGCTGAAGGAAAAAGAAAAGGAAATCGAAATGCTGCAGCATAAAATCGCCGATATGCGCATCGAAGGACTGTTTCAAAGCGCCATAGAAGTCAAGGGCTGCAAGGTAATCTTCGCCGGATTCACCGGAACTTCTCCGGACGCGGTCAAAGCCATGTGCGATCAGGTGCGCGCCAATGCGCCGAAGATGGTTGCGGTATTCGCCTGCGTCCAAAACAAAAAGGCAACCGTATTTGCCGCCTGCGGGGATGAGGCGGTAAAGAAGGGAGCCCATGCAGGAAATCTGATCCGGCAGCTCACCGCCAAATTGGGCGGTAAGGGCGGCGGCCGGCCTGAACAGGCCCAGGGCGGCGTTGCCGATATCTTTAACATTGATGAGGCGCTGTCCGGCGTTCCGGCCATGCTTGAAGAGATGATCAAAGACTAAAGGAGGTTTTGTAATGGACTGCCTGTTTTGTAAAATTATCGCTGGAGAAATCCCCAGCAAGACGGTTTATGAGGATGCGGAGATCCTCGCGTTCTGCGACATCCAACCGCAGGCGCCGGTCCACGTGCTGGTCATTCCCAAAGAGCATATCCCGTCGGTGGATGGCATCACCGCCGAAAACAGCGACGTGGTGGCCCATATTTTCCAAACCATTCCCAAAATCGCCGCCAGCCTTGGGCTGACTGGCGGTTATCGGGTGATTTCCAACTGCGGCGCGGACGCCGGACAGACGGTGCCCCACCTGCATTTCCACATTCTCGGTGGAAAGCCTTTAAGTCTCACCATGGCTTAATCCGCCTTTCCCCTTCTTTTGAAAGGAGCCTTTTTCATGAACGATGCAAAAACCTATGAGTTACGGGTGGCTGGCCTTACCCGGCAGCGGCCGTTGTGTCCCATCAATGACAAAACCTCCATTGCCGCCTTCATCATGTTTTCCGACGTAGAATTGACCATTGCCTGCGCTACTGAGCTTTTGAAAAAGGTGCCGGAGCATGATGTAATCCTCACCGCCGAATCCAAAGGCATTCCGCTGGCATACGAGATGTCCCGCCAAAGCGGCATCAAGTATATCCTTGCCCGGAAAAGCGCCAAACTCTATATGTATAATCCTATCGGTGTGGATGTTAAATCCATTACGACAGCCCGCCTGCAGACCCTGTATCTGGATCAGCACGATCTGGAGTACCTGAATGGAAAACGGGTGTTGGTAGTCGACGACGTTATCAGCACAGGGGAGTCGCTCAACGCACTGGAGGAGCTGGTTCGCAAGGCTGGCGGCACCATTGCGGGCCGTGCGGCCGTGTTGGCGGAAGGAGATGCTGCTCAGCGGGACGACATCCTCTTTCTCGCCCCATTGCCCATCTTCACCGAAGAATAGCCCGTCATATTCCTTGAAGCGTCCGCTTTTTGGCGGACGCTTCTTTTTTTCAAAAAGGGCGCCAAACCTTTTTTTCCCTTTAAAAATCTGTTATGATCGAAACAGAATATGACAAAATATGCCGAACAAAAGGAGGAGAGATCCGCTATGAAAAGACCGCTGTGCTGGATCGGTCTGGGCTGCTTTGCCGCCGCAGCGGCCTTTTGCTCTTTCTATCCTGCAAAAGAATGGATTTTTCCGGCCACTGCCCTGTTTGGATTGTCCGGCTTATTCTGCCTTCTTTCTACCCGTACTCGTCCGGCCGCGATCTTTTCCTTTTCTGCCGCTTTCATGCTGCTGTTTTGCCTTTTGTACGGGCATCTCTTTGCCAAACCCGCCCTGGACCTGTCCGGTCGTACGCTCTCTTTGTCCGGCACGGTTCTGGAGACTGGCCACACCTCTTTTCTGCTCGACGGCGAGACCGAAAGCGGCCAGGCCCTGAACGTGCAGGTTTGGTGCAGCACCGATATGGTCCCGAACCGGTATCAGGAATTTTCCGGCATCGTGGAGTTGTCCGCCATCACCTCCACCGACCGGTTTGACAGCGAAAGCTATTACCGTTCCCGAGGCATCTACCTGCAGGGCCAGCTGCTGTCCGGCAGCTTCCGCGACCCCGAACGGATCTCACTGGAGAGTCTTCCCGGCCGGCTTAACGATCTTGCCTGTCAAAAGATCCGCACCCTGCTGCCAGAAAAATACAGCGGGCTTGTCTGCGCGGTGGCGTTGGGCAACCGAACTTATCAGCTGGATGAGCAGTACGATCTGTTTGTCCAGCTGGGAATTCAGCATCTCTTGGCGGTCAGCGGCATGCATCTGGCGCTTCTCACCGGAATGTTCTCGCTTCTTTTCGGCCGCCTTTTTCGGGACAAACGGGTTAAAATCCTCTTTTGCATGGCTTTCGTGCTGTTTTATATGCTCTTGACCGGCATGAGCCCCAGCGTATCCCGCTCTGGTATCATGCTGCTTTTGTCTTACCTGGCCCAGCTGATTTCACGCCGGGCCGATACGCCTGTCAGCCTTTCTGCAGCAGTGCTGCTCATGCTTCTGTACAACCCTTTTATCGCCAGAAACACTGGTTTTCTGTTTTCCGTCTGCACCACTATCGGCGTGCGGATGCTGGCAGAACCTCTGAGCGAAAAAGTTTTATCCTGGAAAAAGAAAAATCCACCCGGTACCATCGTCACCCGCTTTGTCCAGGCCTGCAGCGTCGCTGTATGCGGCTATGCCTGTGCCGCGCCGCTAACGGTTTTGTATGACGCCACCCTGGTCCCTATGTCCATTCTCGCCAATCTGCTGCTCTCTCCGCTGTTTACACCGGTTCTGGCCGTGTCTGCCGGTTTAGCGGTCTTTTGTGCCGTTCCCGTGTTGGGGCCGTTTTTTGCCTTTCTGGTGCGGCTTTTCGGCGGACTGTTTTTACAGGCGGCCGCTTTCCTCTGCCGCATCGGGCCGGCGCCTGTTTTCTGGAGTGGGCCGGCCCCGTTCATCGTTGTCCTTTCGCTGGCTGCCGCGATCGGCTACGGAGCCGTCAGAGCGGATCGAAGGCAGTTTGCCGCCGCATTGTGCCTGGCTACAGTAATTTCCGGCGCTGCCGTCAGTACACAGGCGCTGGCAGAAAACCGGCAGATCCACTGTTATACCGCCGCTTTTGAAAAGAACCTGCTGCAGATTTTTTCCTACGGCGGTCATGCCATCGTCATCGGCCACCTGTCGGGGCAATCCCAGATTGAACAGGCCGCGCTGGAGCTGCAACGGGAAAATGTCCACACAATCGACGCCCTGATCCTGCTTCCGTCTGGCGGAAGCCCGCGGGTTTCCCTCTCGGCACTGACCGGGCAGTTCCTTGTAGTGGCTGCTGCCTACTCTGTGGAGGACAATCTCTCGACCCAGGCTGCAGAAAGCCTGACGGGGATTCCTACCCATCATTTTGCCGGACTCTCTTTGGCCTTCTGGCAAAACGGCATCATCCACCTGTACGAGGGCGGAATGGCCAGCATTCGCATTGGCTCAAAAAAGCTGTTAATTTTACCTTCGGATTGTGCTATACTGTATGAAAAAGAATCTGTTTGGGATTTGGCCGTCACCTCTTGGGATATTTCCCCACCTGTGACAGCAGAAGCCTTATTGTGCGCGCGGCATTTCTGGGGAACGGAGAACCAAAATCCCAACGCTTATCTGCTGCCTTATGGGCGGGGTATTCGCTTTCGGATCCCCACCGACTGACACGGGACGCCTCTCATAGGAGAGAGGACAAGCCTGCGGCGGGCGCGGCCCGGGATGTGAACGGGCAAAGGCCGAGCTCCTATCGACATAAGAATGATAGAACCGGGAAAGGAGGCGTTTTGCCATGCGGTTGGAAAAAGAACAGGATCTGCAGAAGCATTTAAAAGAGGATCCCTGTTTGCCGGTCTACCTTCTATACGGCCAGCAGAGCTACCTGGTGCGCCTGTACGCCAAAAAATTGCGGGAAAAAGCGGTCCCCCCTTCTTTGATGAATTTGAATTTCACCTATTTTGATGCTTCCCGCACTGGGATCGACGAAGTTTCGGATGCGCTGGAAAGCGTCTCCTTTACCGGAGGAACCCGCTGCGTGCAGTTGACCGACCTGGATGCGGACAAGCTTTCCGCCGCCGAGTGGAATAAGCTCAAGGAGCGGCTGGCCGGTTTCCCCCAGGACGCGGTGCTGATTATCAGCCAGCAGAATATCCCGGTGGACGCTAAAAAATCCGCTCGCTGGCGTGCGATTCTCAAAGCGGTAGAGCAAGCCGGCGCGGTCGCGGTGCTGAACGGCCGTTCCAGACGGGAAACCGTGCGTTTTTTAACGTCTCTATGCCAAAAAAACGGCTGCGCCATCTCCCCGGCACTATGTGAATCGCTGATCGACCGGTGCGGCGACGACATGCTGGTGCTGGGGCAGGAGATTCAAAAGTTGTGTGCCTATCAAGGCACGGGAGAAATTCCCGCCGAAGCGGTGGAAATGCTCAGCATCCGTCATCTGGACGCCAATGTGTTTGATCTGGCCCGCCGAATTTTGGCCAAAAACCTCTCCGGCGCATTGGAAAATTTACAGGAGCTTTTTGATATGGGCAGCGAGCCGGTGGCGGTCTTAGGCGCGCTGAACACTTCGTTTATCGATTTGTACCGCTGTAAAACCGCCCGGGAACAGGGCCTTTTGGCCGCCGATATCACCGGTGCTTTCCCTTATAAGGGAAAGGAATTCCGGATCCGCAACGCCATGCGGGATGTCGACCGCTTTTCCCGCCGGCGGCTGGCCCGCTGCATTTTTCTGCTGGCCCACACGGACTATCAGCTGAAGAGCAGCCGTACCGATTCTCAGATTTTGATGCAGGAGGCGGTAATCCGCCTGTTTTTGGCGCTGCACCGGCAGGAGGGCGGCCTATGATTCATCTTCGCCAAGCTGTGGTTGTCGAGGGCAAATACGATAAAATGCGCCTTTCCGCATTGGTGGACGGTCCCATTCTAGTGACCAATGGCTTTCGAATTTTCAAAAACCGCGAACAAACGGCGCTCCTTCGCCGTCTTGCCCAGGGGGACGGAATCCTGATCCTCACCGATTCGGACGCAGCGGGTTTTAAAATCCGCAATTACATCAAATCCGTCGTTCCAAATGGTAAAATTTATCATGCCTACATCCCCGAGGTTCTGGGCAAAGAACCCCGTAAGGACCGTCCCTCCAAAGAGGGGACGCTGGGCGTGGAGGGAATGCAGCTGCCAATATTGGCCGCTGCATTGCAAAAAAGCGGCGTGTTGTTTGCCGAAGAGCCGAAAAGGGATCTGATTACCCGGATGGACTTTTACGAAAACGGCCTTTCCGGCGCGCCGGACAGCAGTCAAAAAAGGCTCGCCCTTTTGCAGGAGCTGAGACTGCCGCGCTATCTGTCCACCGCTGCGCTGTTGGAGGCGGTCAATGCCCTGATGGGACGGGAAGAATTCCTGCAGTTGCTGGCGGGGCTGAATGCCGCCGGGAGGAGCGATGCATAAGGCGCACAGAAGGGAGGGTATCCATGCAACTTGCTTCTTTTACCTTTTTATATTTATTCCTGCCCGTTTCGCTGGTCGTGTATTACCTGTTCCCCCGGCGGATGCGGTATGGGGTTCTGCTCGGAATTTCCTTCTTGTTCTTTCTGCTGGGCGATCCTGCTTCCCTTTTATTCCTGTCGGTTTCGATCACCGCTGATTATGGGCTTGGCCTTCTGATGGAACGCTTTGAAGAGAAAAACCGCCGGCGGCGGATCATCATGCTCACGATGGTTGCCAAGAACCTGCTTTTCTTTTTCGGCGTCTCCTGCTACTGTCAGCTATGCGGCATTCAAACGCCGCTTGGGCTTGCGGTCTGCACCCTGTTGGGCACGGGCTACGCAGTGGATATTTATAACGGCGAGGCGCTGTACGAACATAACTGGGGCAAATTCATGCTGTCCCACGTTCTGTTTATGAAGCTTCCCGCCGGTCCGCTGGTCCGGTACCGCATGCTGCGGGAACAGTTTTCGCCCAAAAAGGTAAGCCCCGCTCAGATGAGCGATTCCATCCCCCTTTTCATCCAGGGGATCGCCAAACAGGTGATCCTGGGCGTGCCGATTCAGCAGCTGTATGCCATTCTATCGGATTTTTCCCAGTCGGAGCATTCGGTTTTTTCTCTGTGGCTGATGCCTCTGTGCGCCGCTATGAGCCTGTATTTCACCCTATCAGGCTATTGTGATATGGCCCGTGGCCTGGGCGGGATGTTCGGCATAACTTTGCCGCGGAACTTCTACTATCCCTATCAGTCCCGTTCGGTAACCGACTTTGTGGGCCGCTTTAATATTTCGGTGACCTCCTATTTAAAAACATACATCTACCATCCCTTGGGCGAGGATTCCGGCAGCTTTGCTTCCTCTGCCCTCAACATCGGCGTGGTCACGCTGCTTTGGGGACTCTGGTTTGGTTTTCGCATCAATTATCTGTTGTGGGGCCTTTATTTTGTCCTGTTGATTTTGCTGGAACGCTCGGTCTGGGGCAAAATCCTGATCAAGCTGCCGGTATTCCTGCTGCGGGTCTACACCTTTTCACTGGTGCTTTTTTCTTTTGTGATCTTCAATGGAAACGATGTGGAGCAAAGCCTTTTTTTCTTTCGGGGAATGCTGGGGTTGGGCGGGCTTCCATCCGCCACTCCATCTGTCCTGTATTTGGCCAGCCAATATGCCCCTTATCTGATTCTGGCCATTTTGTTCAGCACCAGCCTTCCCCATTCGCTAAAAGGCGCGCTGAAACAAAAATCCCCTGCCGCGGCCGCCGCCGTGGGGGCTGTCTGCTACGGTTTTTTGCTGATCCTGGCGACTGGATTTCTCCTTCATTCATGACCGGCTTTTCAAAAGGAGGATGTTATGCTTTCTCAAAAACTGTTGTCTATCTTTCTTCTTCTGCTGCTCTTTTTACCGGGCGTCTTGTTTACCCTGACCGGCGGATGGGAAGGCTTTTCTCTCCCGGATTTCTCCTCGTTCTGGGACGGCACTGCCGTGCAGCCGGTCGAAAACGCCTTTTCCGAATCCTTCGTCGGACGGGATTTCTTGTGCGGCGCCACTGCAACGCTGCAAACCGCTCTGGGCCGCAATCAGCAAAATGGCTGTTTTTACAGTGAGGACGGAATTTTACAGAATCTTCCGGACGCAGATGCGCAGATCACGGAAAATAACCTGCAGGCCCTGCAGACCTATGCTGCCCAGACGCCTACCCCATGCTATTTTCTGTTATCTCCCACTGCCGCCGCCATTGCGCAGAATAAAATTCCCAGCCTTGCGCTGGAATCCCTGTTCAATCAAAAACAGTATATCCAACGCTGTTACAATGCCCTTTCCTCCTCCTTCCGCACCATTGACGGATACAACAGCCTGTTTTCCCATCAATCGGAGTATCTTTTTTACCGCACCGACTCCCGTCCCACCGCACTTGGCTGCTATTATCTGTATGTCGCCGCAGGCGAAAAACTGGGTTATTCCGCCCGCTCCATGGATTACTTCTCCATCTCCCATCCGCTGCACGACTACCGGGGCAATCTGGCGGAACTGGTGCCCTATGCACAGGTGGAGCCGGACCTGGTCTCCCTGTTCCATTACCAAAAGCATAACCGTGTTATCCGCCTGGTCCATGATCCGTTTGGGGAGGCGGCTTCATCTCCGCTGTATGATGTCAGCCTGTTGAAAAGCAGCGACCCCTTGCAGGTCTACCTGGGCCCAGACAGCGGCGTGACTGACCTTCTGGTTAGCGAAACCCCCTATGACGGTCGTCTGCTGGTGTTTACCGACGGTAGCTGCAACGCCCTTTTCCCGGTCATGGCCATCCATTATCAGCAGATCCGGGTCGTCAATCTGCATTCGGCCACAGTGGATCAGCTTGCCCAGATCGACCCTGCCCAATTCGACCAGGTTCTGTTTGCCTTTTCAGTGGAAACGTTCGGTTATGACAGTCTGGCCAGCGACGCGCTGTCACTGGTCACCGGCTGACTTTTTGCAAAAATTTTCGCAAGGCAGCTTTTTTGCTCGCCTTGCGATTTTTACCCGTATTTTACCGTATTGAGCCTTGTTTTTTACCTCCTTGCTGTAAGCTGATGGCAAAGGAGGTCAAGAACATGTCCATTCTTTCCAAGCGGGTGGTTACTCTTACCGTTATCCTCGCCGGGTTGCTGGTAGCGGCATTTCCCACATTTTTCCCCGATTCCACCGATGAAACGGTCCGTATTTTCGTGGTGATCGGATGTCTCGTCTCATTCGGCGCGCTTGTCTGGAGCTGGATTGTCCTGCGCTGTCCTCATTGCGGCGCAATGCTTCCTCTGCGCGGATGGGCGGACGTTTATTGTCCCAACTGCGGCAAAAAAGCAGGGAAAAGATAAAAGGCCCCCGCAAAATAGGCGGTGAGATAAGAAATTTTTTGAGGGACGACATGCAGCCGTCCCTCTCTGTTTTCTTAAAACAACGCTCTGAACAAGGCGGGGGCCTTTTTCCTGCCAGTTTAGTTTTTTAAGCTCTGCAGCGGCGCCGGGATCCGACCGCCGCGACGAATAAACTTATCCGGACTCACCCGGTTCACCGGCATGACCGGGCCGCTGCCCAGCAGGCCGCCGAACTCCAGTTCCTCGCCCTCTTTCTTGCCGATGGCCGGGATGATCCTTACTGCTGTTGTTTTGGCGTTGACCATGCCGATGGCCGCCTCGTCGGCGATGATAGCGGCAATCACTTCAGCCGGAGTATCTCCCGGACAGACGACCATGTCAAGCCCTACCGAGCAAACGGCGGTCATGGCTTCCAGCTTTTCCAGCGTCAAGCAGCCGGTTCGGGCGGCGGCTATCATCCCCGCATCTTCCGAAACCGGGATAAATGCGCCGGAGAGCCCTCCCACATGGGAGGAGGCCATCACGCCTCCCTTTTTCACCGCGTCGTTTAAAAGCGCCAAGGCGGCGGTGGTGCCGTAGCAACCGCACTGAGCCAAGCCCATTTCCTCGAGGATATGGGCCACCGAGTCGCCTACCGCCGGCGTCGGCGCCAGCGACAGATCTACAATACCGAAAGGCACCCCCAGCCGCCGGGATGCTTCCGATCCCACCAGCTGGCCCATGCGGGTGATCTTAAACGCCGTCTTTTTAATCACGTCCGCAATTTCGGTCAAATCCCCGTCAGGACACTTGGCCAGTGCCGCCCGCACCACGCCCGGACCGGATACGCCTACGTTGATGACGCATTCCGGTTCGCCCGGGCCGTGAAACGCCCCGGCCATAAAAGGGTTATCCTCCGGCGCATTGCAAAACACCACCAGTTTTGCCGCGCCAATACAGTCCCGGTCAGCGGTCAGCCGCGCCGCCTCGCAGACCACCTTGCCCATCACTCCGACCGCGTCCATATTGATGCCGGTTTTCGTGGATCCGATATTCACCGATGAACAGACGAATTCTGTTTGGGCCAGCGCCCGTGGGATGGATTCGATCAGTTCCTTATCCCCTGCGGCAAAGCCCTTGTGCACCAGCGCCGAATATCCCCCAATAAAGTTGACTCCGACAGCCCTGGCCGCGCGGTCCAAAGCCAGTGCATATTTCACCGGATCCCCGCCGGAGGCCGCCGCCAGCATAGCGATGGGAGTCACCGAAATGCGCTTGTTGATGATCGGAATACCATATTCCGCCTCGATCTGCTCTCCTACCTGCACCAGATCCTTGGCATAAGCGGTGATTTTATCATATACCTTCTGACAGGAACGGTCGATGTCCGGGTCACAGCAGGACAACAATGAAATTCCCATGGTAATGGTACGGATATCCAGGTGCTCTTCTTCGATCATTTGGACCGTTTCCATAATATCCTTCATGTTCAGCATGGCCGTGCCCTCCCTTAAATGCGGTGCATCGAATGAAAGATGTCCTCATGCATCACATGGATCTTGAGGTTCTTCTCTTTTCCCAGCGCATTCATGGACTGGGCCAGGCCATTGATGCCTCCGGACAGATGGTCGATGTTTACCAGCATCACCATGACGAACAGTTCCTCCAGCACCGATTGGGTCACCTCGATCACATTGGCGTTGTGTTCCGCGCAGACCCGGCTGACCGACGCCAGAATGCCCACCGTATCCTGCCCCACTACTGTAATAATTGCTCGCATCTTTGCTTCTTCCCTTTCTTTTTTAATGTCTTTTGGATCAAAGAACGATTTATGAAATGCCCCCGGATAGACGAAAACAGGGGCGAGCAAGATGGTTCGCCCTCTTTCTGCCAAGAAATAACGGCAATGTATGGATTTTTCTACCCATGCCGGTCTATTGACAGCTGTTCACCAGCCAGCGGAACAGATTGACAAAATCCTCAAACCGCTGCGCCAGGTTTTCCGGATGGAACTGCACGGCGAGGATCTTTTTGTCCATGCATTCCATGGCCTCCACAATACCGTCCGCCGCCGTTCCGGTAACGGTAAAACCCCTGGCGATGTCTTTCACCGCCTGGTGATGGAACGAGTTGGTCATAATTTTATCCGATCCCATCAGCTGCCGGATAACGCTGCCTTCCTTCAAATCCACCCAGTGGAACGGCTCGTCCCGGTCGTCCATGCTGCCCACATGGGCCTGGACGCTTTTTGTCTGAGAGGGAATATCCTGAATCATGTTTCCGCCGAAAGCCACATTGGCCAGCTGCATACCCCGGCAGATACCGAATACCGGCTTTTTCGCCGCCACGCAGCCCTTGATCATCTGGATTTCAAACACATCCTGATCCATATTAAAATGGCTCATGCCGCGCACCGGATCCTCCCCGTACAGGTGGGGCGCAATATCCCCGCCGCCGGGGCAGAGAAAGCCGTCAATAGAGTCTATGTACTGGGTTATCAGTTCCGGGTCATTGGTCACTGAGAGAATAACAGGGCAACCGCCCGCCATCCGAATGGATTTTATATAATCTCCGCCAATGCCATAGCTGCCGCGGGGCCCCGATTTCGCCATAAAATAACCG
>JABLTR010073572.1_pt1 | contig 12289 bp, 11 predicted proteins | sample 7160071 | NCBI WGS metagenome assembly JABLTR01 (sample SAMN14651230, study PRJNA627086) | human gut metagenome | isolation source: feces | host: Homo sapiens
AACCTCAAGTGCAACTTCGGCATGCCCAATCCGGAAGGGTACCGCAAGGCTCTGCGGCTGATGCGGCAGGCGGAGAAGTTCCGCCGCCCCATCCTCACGTTTATCGACACCTCCGGCGCCTATCCCGGCCTGGAGGCCGAGGCCCACGGCCAGGGCGAGGCCATCGCCCGGAATCTCTATGAGATGAGCCGCCTCACCGTCCCCGTCATCGCCCTCATCACCGGCGAGGGCAACAGCGGCGGCGCGCTGGCGCTGGGCGTTGCCAACCGGGTGCTGATGCTGGAGAACTCCGTGTACGCCATCCTCTCTCCGGAAGGCTTCGCCTCCATTCTGTGGAAGGACTCCGCCAGACATGAGGAAGCCTGTGAGCTGATGAAGCTGACGGCGCCGGACCTGCTGGAGCTGGGCGTCATCGACGGCATCATCCCTGAGCCGGAGGGCGGCGCCCATCTGGCTCCCGCCGCCCACATGCGGCAGGTGGATCGGGCCCTGAGCCGCTGCCTGGCGGAGCTCTCCAAAGAGAGCGGAGCCGCTCTGGCCGCAGGCCGGTATCAAAAATTCAGACGCATGGGCGCAGCACCCCAGAAGGAGGAAGCATGAGCGGAATCAAAATCAGAGGCACCGGCCGGTTCGCCCCTGCGAAAATCGTCACCAACGACGACCTGGCAAAAATCGTGGATACCAGCGACGAGTGGATCACCACCCGCACCGGCATCCAGACCCGCCACCACTGCACCACGGAGACCCACACGGATATGTGCGTGGGCGCCGCCCGGCAGGCGCTGGAAAACGCCGGGATTTCCCCGGAGGACATCGGCGCCTGCGTGGTGGCCACTTTCTCCTCCGACTACCTGTCCCCCTCTGCCGCCTGCATGGTGCAGCGGGGGCTGGGGCTGCCCCACGACGCGGTGTGCTTTGACCTGAATGCCGCATGCAGCGGCTTCCTGTTCGCCATCCACACCATGGAGTGCCTGCTGGCCCAGGCCCCCCGGAAGTACGGCCTGGTGATCGGCGCGGAGATGCTCTCCCGGTTCATCAACTGGGAGGACCGGGGCACCTGCGTCCTCTTCGGAGACGGCGCCGGCGCTGTGGTGGTGGAGTGGCGGGAGGACTATCCCTCCATCCACGCCGTTCTGGGCTGCCACGGCGACCCGGACATGCTGGGCGTCACCGGCGCGGAGAAGCCGGCGCCAGCCCGCATCTTCATGCACGGCCAGCCTACCTTCAAGTTCGCCGTTAAGGCAGTGCCCTACTGCATCGACCAGGTGCTGGAAAAGGCCGTCATGGCCATTGAGGACGTGGACTTCTTCGTCTTCCACCAGGCCAACGCCCGGATCATCGACCTGGCAGCCAAAAAGTACCACATCCCCCCGGAGAAGTACTACAAGAACATCCAGAAATACGGCAACACCTCCGCCGCCAGCATCCCCCTGGTCATCAGTGAGCTCCATGACCTGGGAAAGGTGGGGCCCGGCTCCCGGGTCCTGGTGGTGGGCTTCGGCGGCGGCCTCACCTGGGGCGGCGCCCTGGTGGAGTTCGCCTGACTCCCTGCACGTCAAGCAGGCGCTCTGGACGCAAGCCTGTTACCGGCGAAAACTTCAGCTTTATTTGGGCCGCGCACAGCGGCGAATGGGAGATTTTTATGAAAAAGCTCAATGAAATCCTGGGAACCAAGTACCCCTTTATCCAGGGCGGTATGGCCAACATCGCCACCGGCGAGTTCGCCGCCGCCTGCTCCAACGCCGGGGCCCTGGGCATGATCGCCACCGGCGGCTGGGACGGCGACCGTCTCCGCCAGGAGATCCGCCGGGCCAAGGAGCTGACGGACAAGCCCTTCGGCGTCAATCTGATGCTGATGAGCCCCTATGCCAACGACATCGCCCAGATCATTCTGGAAGAGGGCGTGAAAGTGGTCACCACCGGCGCCGGCAATCCCGGCAAGTACATTCCCGCCTGGAAGGAAAAGGGCATCAAGGTGATGCCCGTAGTGGCGGCGGCGGTTCTGGCCAAGCGGCTGGAGCGCTATGGCGTGGACGCCATCATCGCCGAGGGCACGGAGTCCGGCGGCCACGTGGGCGAGATGACCACCATGGCCCTGGTGCCCCAGGTCATCGATGCGGTAAGCGTTCCCGTGGTGGCGGCCGGCGGCATCGCGGACGGCCGTCAGGCGGCTGCGGCCTTTGCCCTGGGTGCCTGCGGCATCCAGGTGGGCACCTGTTTGCTTGCCAGCGAGGAGTGCCCCATCCACCCCAATTACAAGCAGGCCGTGCTGAAGGCCAAGGACAGTGATACGGTGGTCACCGGCCGCTCCATCGGCGGCCCGGTCCGAATCCTGAAGAACAAGATGGCCCGGGAGTATCTGGCCCTGGAGAAGCGCGGCGCCTCTCTGGAGGAGCTGGAGAAGGTCACCCTGGGCGGCCTGCGCCGGGCCGTGCTGGAGGGCGATGTGGAAATGGGTAGCGTCATGAGCGGCCAGGTGGCTGGTATGCTCCACGAGATCCGGCCCGTGGCCGAGATTTTCCGTGATCTGTATGAGAGCGGTATCGCACGGGCGAAGGCCACCGCCGCAGAATGGAGCGACGCAGAATGAAACTGGGCTTTTTGTACGCCGGTCAGGGCAGCCAGCATGCCGGCATGGGCGCCGATCTGTACGAGGCGTTTTCCGCTTTCCGGGCTGTTTACGACCATGCGGAAGTGGATTTTGACCTGAAGAAGGTCACCTTTGAGGACCCGGACGGCATCATCAACCAGACCCGCTACACCCAGCCCTGCATGGTGGCCTTTGCCGCCGGTATGACGGCGGTGCTGCGGGAGAAGGGCATCACCCCCGCTGTGGCGGCGGGCCTCTCCCTGGGTGAGTACTCCGCCCTTCACGCCGCCGGTGTGTTCGACGCCGCCACAGCTATCCGTCTGGTGGCTTTCCGGGGCAAGGCCATGGAGGAGGCGGCTGCCGGCCGGGAGAGCGCCATGATGGCCGTCCTGAATCTGGACCGCAGCCCCCTGCAGGATGCCTGCGACGCGGCCTCTGACCTGGGGTGCGTGGTAATCGCCAACTACAACTGTCCCGGCCAGCTGGTCATCGGCGGTGAGAAGGCCGCTGTGGAGAAGGCCGCCGCCATTGCCAAGGAGAAGGGCGCCCGCCGGTGCCTGCCCCTGAAGGTCAGCGGCCCCTTCCACACCCCCCTGATGGCCCCTGCCGGGAATGCCCTGCGGGAATACTTCCAGGGCGTGGCGTTTGCGGATCCCCAGATCCCCGTGATCTTCAACTGCCTGGGGGATGTGAAGGATGACAGCACCCCCATCCAGGAGCTGTTGGTGAAGCAGGTGCAGAGCAGCGTGTTCATGGAGGACTCCATCCGGAAGATGGCAGACATGGGCGTGGACGCCATCGTGGAGATCGGCCCGGGCAAAGCCCTCAGCGGTTTTGTGAAAAAGACCGTTCCCGGCATACCGGTCTGCGCGGTGGAGACCGCAGCGGATGTGGAGAACCTGCCCGACACGCTGGAACAACTGATAAAGGAGAAGGCATGATGAATTTTGCTGGAAAGACCGCCGTGGTCACCGGCGGCAGCCGGGGCATTGGCCGGGCCATCTGCGAGGAGCTGGCCCGGGGCGGCGCCAATGTGGTGCTGTGCTACGCCGGCCGGGCGGAAGCTGCCCAGGAGACCGTGACCGCTTGCAAGGACCTGGGTGCCAAGGCCCTGGCCGTGCAGTGCAACGTGGCGGACGAGGCCCAGGTGAAGGCCCTGATGGATGCCGCTGTGAAGGAATTCGGCCGGATCGACATTCTGGTGAACAATGCCGGCGTCACCCGGGACGGCCTTGTGATGATGATGAAGGAGGCCGACTTCGACGCGGTGATCGACACCAACCTGAAAGGCACCTTCCTGTGCATGAAGGCCGTGTCCCGAATCATGATGAAGCAGCGGTACGGCCGGATCGTGAACCTCTCCAGCGTGGTGGGCCTCCGGGGCAACGCCGGCCAGGTGAACTACGCCGCCAGCAAGGCGGGTGTGGTAGGCATGACCAAGTCCCTGGCCAAGGAGCTGGCCTCCCGGGGCGTGACGGTCAACGCCGTGGCCCCCGGCTTCATTGAGACGGACATGACCGCTGCCATGCCCCAGGCCGCCAAGGACGCCATGATGCCCACCATCCCTATGCAGCGGCTGGGTGCGCCGGAGGATGTGGCAAAGGCCGTGGCCTTCCTGGCCAGCGACGAGGCCGCCTATGTCACCGGCCAGGTCCTGGCCGTCGACGGGGGCATGGCGATGTGAAACATCCAAGGGGGACAGTGTCCCCCTTGGACGCTCCGCCGGTATGACACCGGCTCCGCTGAACCCCCACCACCAGTCTGCACCCCAAGGGCACTTCCGCGCCGCTTTCAGCGGCTTGGGTCAAAGTATTTTCGGCAGGTACAGAAGGTGAATTGCCCCGCAGGGGCAAGAGAAGCCGCCCTGGGGCGCGCCCTGCCGAAAATGATTGGAATTTCTTGATCTGCCTCTGGCAGATCAGCCGGGGAACCCCGAATGGATTTCCCCAGCCCCCTTCCTTTTGCGGGGCCTTTTGGAACACCTTTTCCGGGTGCTCCCAACTCTATCTACAGGAGGTATACTATGGAACGACGGAGAGTCGTGATCACCGGCCTGGGGGCCGTGACCCCCATTGGCCTTACCGCGGCAGAGAGCTGGCAGGCTGTGAAGGACGGTGTGTGCGGCATCGCTCCCATCACCCAATTCGATCCCACCGATCTGAAGGTCCATCTGGCCGCGGAGGTCAAGGGCTTCGTGCCGGAGAACTACATGAGCAAGCCAGAGGCCAAGCGGATGGGCCGCTTCACCCAGATGGCCGTCGTCTCCGCCAAGGAGGCACTGGACGGTGCTGGCTTCACGTTGGATGAAGCGGAGGCGGATCGCTGCGGCGTCATTGTCTCCAGCGGCATCGGCGGCCTCTCCATCACGGAGGCAGAGCACGACAAGGGCAAGGAGAAGGGCTGGGACCGGGTCTCTCCCTTCTATATCCCCACTGGCATCTGCAACATGGCCGCCGGCCAGATCGCCATCCACACCGGCTTCCGGGGCATGTGCTCCTGTCCGGTGACCGCCTGTACCGGCGGCACCAATGCCGTAGGCGATGCCTTCCACTATATCCGGGACGGTTATGCAGATGTGATGCTCTGCGGCGGCACGGAGTCCGCTGTGACGCCTCTGGCCATCGGCGCCTTCACCTCCATGAAGGCCCTGACCCAGAATCCCGATCCCAAGCGGGCCTCCATCCCCTTTGACGCGGAGCGCAGCGGCTTCGTGCTGGGCGAGGGTGCGGCCGTCCTCCTGCTGGAGGAGCTGGAGCACGCCAAGGCCCGGGGCGCCCGAATCCTTGCGGAGGTCGTGGGCTACGGCGCCACCTGCGACGCCTATCACATGACCGCTCCCCGGCCCGACGGCAGCGGTGCCGCCAAGGCCATGGAGATGGCCCTTGCAGACGGCGGCGCCAAGCCGGAGGATGTGGACTATATCAACGCCCACGGCACCTCCACCCCCCTGAACGACGCCGGCGAGACGGCCGCCGTCAAGACTGTGTTCGGTGACCACGCCTACAAGCTGGCCATCAGCTCCACCAAGTCCATGACCGGCCACATGCTGGGCGCCGCCGGTGCTGTGGAGGCCATGTTCTGCGCCATGGCGCTGCATGACGGCTATCTTCCCGCCACCATCAACTATCAGGTGCCGGATCCCGCCTGCGACCTGGACGTGGTGCCGGGTCACGGCCGCAGCGCCGATGTGCGCTACGCCATGTCCAACTCTCTGGGATTCGGCGGCCACAACGGCAGCCTGCTGTTCAAACGATGGGAGGCGTGAGACCATGGCAAACGAATTGAATTCCAACCAGATCGCGCAGATCCTACCCCACCGGTTCCCCTTTGCTCTGGTGGACCGGATCACCGATTACGAGCCCGGCCAGTGGGCCAAGGGCCGCAAGTGCGTCAGCGTCAATGAGCAGTTCTTCTGCGGCCACTTCCCCCAGGAGCACGTCATGCCCGGTGTGCTGATCTTGGAGGCCATGGCCCAGGTGGGCGCCGTGGCCATCCTCTCCCTGCCGGAGAACCAGGGCAAGATCGCCCTGTTCGGCGGCGTGAAAAACGCCCGCTTCCGCCGGAAGGTGACCCCCGGCGACGTGCTGGAAATGGAGTGCGTTCTCACCAAGCGCCGCGGGCCGGTGGGCATCGGCGAGTGCAAGGCCACGGTCAACGGCGAACTGGCCTGTACGGCGGAACTGACCTTCGCCATCGGTGCGGAATGACAGCCGACGCTTTCCCGCCATGCGGGCAAGGCGCGGGAAAGAGGGCTTGCAGCCATGCTGAAAGACGCTTTTTTTAACGTGTACACCAAGTTCAAGCTGCACTTTTACCAGGAGATCTTCAGCCGCTTTCAGGATCGTGAGGCCAGTCTGACGACGGTGGAGACCTTCTGCATGGAGGCCATTCAGGCTCTGGGCAGTCCCACGGTGAATGAATTTGCCACCTTCATGCGGATCTCCCCTCCCAACGCGGCATACAAGGTCAACAGCCTCATCAAGAAAGGCTACATCCGCAAGGTCCAGTCTTCCGACGACCGGCGGGAATACCATCTGGAGATCACTCAGAAGTATATCGACTACTACAACATCAGCACGGCCTACATGACCGCCGTCATGAACCGCATCACGCAGCGGTTTACCCCGGCGGAGTGCGCCAAGCTGGAGGAGATGCTCACCATCATCAGCCGGGAGCTGATGGCAGAAGTGGAGATTCCAGACGCCCTTTCGGGACAAAGCAACTAAAGAAGCGGCACAGGCTGTCAGCCTGTGCCGCTTCCTTTTCAAAACAGTCCCTCCGGAATGCGGATATCCGCTCTGGGGACCCTCTCCCAGGCAAAGTCCTCCAGCAGGCTCTCCCCGCTTCTGGGTTCTGCCGAGGGGTTGAAGCCTGCGAGATATGCCAGCTTTCCCAGGATTTCCGGTGCCGTATACCGCTCTCCCAGCGTGTCCAGCCCTGCATCCGCGTTCCGCTTGCTGAGCCGCTGCCCGTCACTTCCCAGAAGCAGCGGGAAATGGTAAAACGCCGGTGCCTCCAGTCCCAGCAGCCGATACAGCAGCAGCTGCCTGGGGGTGGACGCCAGCAGGTCCGCACCCCGCACTACTTCTGTGACGCCCATGGCCGCGTCATCCACCACCACCGCCAGTTGATAGGCAAATATGCCGTCCGACCGCCGCAGCAGAAAATCCCCGCAGTCCGCAGGCAGCCACTCCCTGTACTCCCCCATGTGGCCGTCGGTGAAAGTGATCTCCTCCTCCGGCACCCACAGCCGCAGGGCGGGGGCGCGGCCTGTGCGCCGGGCCCGCTCTGCCGCCTGCTCCGCGGTCAGACCGCGGCAGGTCCCCGGGTAGACCACCTGTCCATCCTCCCGGTGGGGAGCACTGGCGGCATGGAGCTCCGCCCGGGTACAGAAGCAGGGGTAGACCAGCCCCTGGGCCTCCAGTCGCCTCAGAGCAGCCTGATACAGCGCCGTCCTCCGGCTCTGTTCATAGGGGCCGCTGGGGCCGCCGATGACAGGTCCCTCGTCCCAGTCCAGTCCCAGCCACTGGATGTCCCGGCACATCTGCTCCCCATAGCGCCGCGGGCATCGCGCGATATCCAGATCCTCGATCCGCAGGATCACTCTCCCGCCCTTCTGCCGGGCGCTGAGCCAAGCCAGCAGGCAGCACAAAATATTCCCCAAATGGATGCGCCCGCTTGGCGACGGCGCAAACCGTCCGGTCACCGCCATGGTCTCCTGCCCTCCTTGTCCGTTCATGCCACCCCATTATAGCGGGATTTCTCCGCTTCTTCAAGGCCGTTCCTCCCGTTTCTCCATGGTGAAATGTATCAGATGCAAAACATGCGCAATATCTTCGCTCTATTTAAGATAGAACATAAGCGATCAATAACTACCTGTCTAGCAACATGTTCGTGGCTATGAAAAATATTCCGAAACTTGAAAAAGTCATGGCGAGTTTTTCGAGAATACTAAGGGAATGGTATCAAATGGCAGAGTACTGGCAACTCGAGATAAGTATCGCTCCCAAAAGTGAGCAATGCTAATTCAAGAGTGTAACATCAAAGCGGGCGCAGTTGGGATCGCTTCCCTCCTGGGGGACTTACTGTAGATCTGGTATCGGAGCGCAGCGTTCAAGCTGCATGTAGGCATTGATGTAGACGCAGTTACCGGGGAACTGCGTCTAGAGCAGAATACCACTATCCTCAAAAGAAGGCCAAAAGATCTATCCTGACGAAAGCCAGAATAATATTGTAAAAGTTACATTTCTCTATACTTTATTTTAGGTTAATGTTATAATAAACTCGGAATAAGTTCATTCAGTGAGATACTGTTTGTGAGCGTAGTGCAAAAACACATCCCGCTGTAGAAGTAGCAGTTCTAGAGAAGAAGCTCCAACAGCAGCAGATAGAAATTGACGCCCTGAAAAAGAAGCTGGAACACATGTATAAGGTTTTATTGAATGTTCAGCGTGCCCGATTTGGCCAGTCCATCGAGATAGCTTCCTATGTTATAACTACGGGTCGGATCAGCCCCATTCAATGAGGCTGAAACATGTCCCGACCACAAAACCAAGGAGCCTACGGAAACAGCCGCGTTCTATATCTTTTAGATAATCTGGCTACTGCTATCTCTATCGCAGGTAACATGGCCAAACCCATGATCCTCAAAGCCGTTCCATCTGTTGGCTCCCGGTGTCACACGCCCTTTATGGCATTAGTTATTCTTCCCCTGTGTAGCTATGGCTTCCAAATTATAGGTTACCGGGCTTTTGCTGGCATCCATTGTATCCAACGCTACATGTCTGGCGGTTCTTTATACAATTGTTTTTTAGCTATAGTGCTATTCTGATGCCTTTGATAAAATGGGAGGTAACCAAAAATGCTATTTAATTCTCTGAAGTTTCTTTTTTTCTTCCCTGTAGTATTTTTATCGTATTGGGTGCTGCCGCATCGGTTTCGGAAGTACTTTCTGCTGGCCGCCAGCTACTATTTTTATATGTGTTGGAAAGCCGAATTTATTGTTCTGGTGCTGTTGAGTACCGCAGTAGATTACTTCTGTGGCCTTGGCATGGCGAGGTTCCCTAAAAAGAAGAAAGTATTTTTAATTGTTAGTTTAACAATAAACCTAGGGCTACTGTTTTTCTTTAAGTACTTTAATTTCTTTGGTTCAACTCTAACCGCGCTATGCCATACGGTTTCTATTCCTTTTTCCGCCCCTATACTAGATATTATCCTGCCAGTTGGAATCTCATTCTATACTTTCCAGACCCTCAGCTATACCATTGACATCTACCGCGGAAAACTGAAAGTAGAGCGAGACTTTGTGACATTTGCTTTATTTGTGTCATACTTTCCTCAATTGGTGGCGGGCCCGATTGAACGGGCAGAAAATTTGTTGCCACAGCTAAAAACGCCTCGTATGTTTTGCTATGACCAAGCGGCACATGGGGCGCGTCTCATGGCATGGGGGTTCTTTAAAAAATGTGTATGTGCTGCTTATCTGTCACAACTGGCAGACACAGTTTACGGGGATATAGCTACCGTCTCCGGCGGTGCAGCAGCATTAGCAACATTTGCATTTGCACTGCAGATTTACTGTGATTTTGGCGGTTATTCTGACATTGCTCGTGGTTGTTCGGAAATGTTGGGCGTGGAGTTAATGGTGAATTTTAAGTCACCCTACTTTTTCTCTCATTCCATCAGTGAATACTGGAAGCGAAATCATATTTCACTAACTAATTTTTTTCATGAATATGTCTATATCCCTCTAGGTGGGAACAGAAAAGGTTTTCAACGTAAGCTGTTGAACCTATGGATTGTGTTTTTTCTTAGCGGCTTATGGCACGGGGCCAGCTGGACGTTTGTAATATGGGGGCTTTTGCAGGCTCTGTACATCAGTGCAGAGCAAATATGGGGCCGAGTCCGCAGATCTGCGGATAACAGGAACTATAGTTCCTGTTATCAGATCTTGATGGTTTTAAAAACTTTTCTGCTTTCTTGTATCTCGCTGATTTTCTTCCGCGCAGATACTGTACAACACGCCTTCTTGGTGTTGCGCTCTACAGTGGTGGGACTGGCTCATCCAAAAAGCTATCTATCGGATGCTTATGGCTTGCTGATGTCTAACGGACATTGGGTGGCGATTTTTATTGTGCTTTCTGTAGTGATATTGTTCTGCGTGGATCTATTGGATGAAAAGACAGATGCCATGGAATTTGTTGGTCACCTGAGGCCTATGGTGAAATATCCTTTGTATGTGATATTTTTAGTCAGTATGGTACTTCTGATCCCCAAGACAACACCTGCACCGTTTATATATTTCCAGTTTTGAGGAGACATAGAAATGAAAAGATATTTACGGAACTGCACAGCTTTGTTGCTGGCAGTGGTGTCCCTTCTGTGGCTTGGAGGTAAGGTATATAAACAGACGACTACATATCGAAATCTTGAACGGACAGAAGAGACGGAAAAATATCAGGATATTCCTAAACAGGTAAATTTTGGAGTATTTGGTCCCTCTCATGGACGGGATGCCTTTCAAGCGAAAGACTATGGCGAGGGTTTTTTTAATTTTTCAATGTCCTCGCAAACTCCACAATATGATCTTATGCAGTTAAAGGAGTTCGGGGGGTGTATCATACCAGGGGCAACAGTAGTGCTGACCGTGAGCTATTTATCTCCATTCTGGACGGATTTGCCATCTGAATTTGAGAGTAAGCAGCCAAGGTATTATCGGATATTGAGTCCACAGAATATCGTAGCGTGCGATAAGGGATATTGGACTTTGGAACGTTGGTCGCCTTTACTAACAACGGACTTTGCAGATGTGCTGTCAGCAGTTTTTAATCCTCCAATGCTTCAGGAGGATGATAGTATCCTCTATGGAGAAAAAATGCTTCAGCAAGGGGATATCGAAAGCGAGCAGGAGCGAATCAGGCGGGACCATATAGAAAATTTGAATCGGGGGATGCCGAACGGTAATCCGGTTATGCTGGACTCGATACGGGAGATGCTGATGCTATGCCACGAAAAAGGCTGGAATGCTGTACTGGTGACACCGCCATACCCAAGGGTCTATACAGAATGTTTTTCAGGGGAAATCTTAGAACGTTTTCATGCATTAACCACTGAACTAAGTGAAGAGTTTGGCATATCATGGCTAGATTACTCACAGGATGCGGAGTTTATAGACAATCTTACATATTTCAAAAATATTGACCATCTAAATCTGTCTGGAGCGCATGCTTTTTCCGTCTGTGTAAAAAGAGATCTGTCAAGACAAGAGTACTGACGAAATCAATTTATTCCAATAATTTCCAGATTTAAAAGACCTACTATTTATAATCGTTTGCGTTCCCTCAAGCGAAGGCGATGCTTTAGTATGTGGACAACATGAACAGCGGAATTTCATCGCCTCTTCCGGCGCTTCAGCACGCAGCGGACATTGTTGATCGACATTTATGGAAAACATCTAAAAGGTGATTGGCACAGAATGGTAGAGAAAGAAATGAGGCTCCAACCCGTACCCCCTGCAGCTCCACACGCTGTATCCCTGTTACGCTGTCGGGCAAATCTGGAGGTATATGGGGGCTTCCCGCATTTATATCCTCCTGGACTGCACACTGGAGTTTTGCCGCGCCATTGAGGCACCATACCATTCTTCACGCAGCAACAAGGGCCGCCGCTTGATAGCGGCGGCCCTTGTCATCGGGAAACGCAATCAGTTCTTGATGTGGATGGCGCGCTTCTGGACGTTCAGGGCGCACTCCCGCACGGACTCGGAAACCGTGGGATGAGAGTGGATCGTGGAGATCAGCTCATCCACGGTGGCCTCCAGCCGCAGGGCCAGAGCACCCTCGGCAATCAGGTCCGTAGCCCGGGGCCCGATGATATGCATACCCAGCACTTCCTCGTACTTGGCGTCGGCGATGATCTTCACCAGACCCTCGCCGCCATTGATAATGAGGGACTTGCCGTTGGCCACCAGCGGGAACTTGCCCACCTTGTAGTCGATGCCCTTGGCCTTGCACTGCTCCTCGGTCAGACCGACAGAGGCAGCCTCCGGCTCCATATACACGCAGGTGGGGTTGGTCTTTTCGTCATACACGGCAGGGATCCCCATGATGTTCTCCGCAGCCACCTCGCCCATGGCGCTGGCGGTGTGGGCCAGCTGGGCCTTGCCGAAGACACAGTCGCCGATGGCGTACACGCCGGGCA
>JABLTR010102051.1_pt1 | contig 12275 bp, 9 predicted proteins | sample 7160071 | NCBI WGS metagenome assembly JABLTR01 (sample SAMN14651230, study PRJNA627086) | human gut metagenome | isolation source: feces | host: Homo sapiens
AGACAGCTGTCCAGACCGCCGGAAATGCCGATGACCGCCGTTTTGGCGTGGGCGTGCTCCAGCCGCTTGGCCAGACCGTCGGCCTGCATCTTCAGGATCAGTTCGCAGCGCGCGGCGCGGCGCTTGGGGGCGCCGGGAACGAAGGGGGTGGGGTCCACCCAGCGGGTCAGCACGGCGTCGGCGGGGGTCAGGCTGAACTCCACCGTCACATAGCCGTCGGCGGAGGGCTCGAAGCTGGTGTTGCGGGCCCGCTCGGCCTCCAGCCGCTGACAATCCAGCTCGGTCTCGGCGCGGCCGCCCGCGAAGGGAGCCGCCTCGGCCAGCAGGGTGCCGTTTTCAGCAATGAGGTCGTGGCCCGCAAAGACCATGTCCTGTGTGCTCTCGCCGTGCCCGGCGGAAGCGTACAGATAACCGCAGAGCAGACGGGCGGACTGGTTCTCCACCAATGCCCGGCGGTATTCCGCCTTGCCAACGGTCTCGTCGCTGGCCGAAAGGTTCGCGATGACGGTGGCCCCGGCGAGGGCGTGGAAGGTGGAGGGCGGCAGGGCGCTCCACAGATCCTCGCAGATCTCGACGCCCAGCACGAAGCTCGGCATCTCCCGGCAGCGGAAGAGCAGCGAGGTGCCGAAGGGCACCTGCTGGCCGCAGACCGTGATGGTCTCCACCTCGGTGGAGCCGGGGGTGAACTGGCGCTTTTCGTAGAACTCGCCGTAGTTGGGCAGGTAGGTCTTGGGCACAAGACCCAGCAGCTGCCCGCGGCAGAGGACGGCAGCGCAGTTGTACAGCTTGCCCCGCGCCAGCAGCGGCAGCCCCACCAGCGCCACCACGTCCAGCTCCCGGCTGGCGTCCAAGATCGCCTGCAAGCCGGTCAGCGCGCCCTGCTGCAAGGTGCGCTGCAAAAACAGGGCGCCGCAGGTGTAGCCGGTCAGGCAGAACTCCGGGAAGACCGCGAGCTTGACCCCGCGCCCGGCAGCCTCGCGCAGCTGCTGGATGATCTGGGCGGTGTTATAGGTGCAGTCCGCCACCCGCAGCGCGGGCGAGAGAGCTGCTGCTTTCAAAAATCCATCTTTCATCGGAGGATTTCACATCCTGTCTGTTGTGTTTGGCCACGGCGGACAGATGGGCCGCTGTGGTGCACATAGTATACCACACTCTGCGCCAAACGAAAAGTGACAGAGCGGTAAAAATTGCGTGAATAAAGCGGGAACAAACAAAAAGAGCCGCCGCAGACAGGCTGCGGCAGCTCCGGACGAACACAAAATGGAAAACGAGATAGACCGTAAGCCGGGTTCTGTATTAAACGACGATCTGTCTCGACCTGCCATTGCTGACAGGCTCATGCCACCATCGGGACACGCGAGCAGCGCTATCCGTCCCATATAGGTGGTGCTTCCGGTAGGGTTTACAAAGCCGCATCGTCACCGGTGCGCTGGTGAGCTCTTACCTCGCCCTTTCATCCTTACCGCATTGCTGCGGCGGTTTCCTTTCTGTTGCACTTTCCCTGAGGTCACCCTCGGCTGCCGTTAGCAGTTACCGTGCTCTGTGAGGCCCGGACTTTCCTCAGGGCGGTCAAAGCCGCCCCGCCGCCGTATGTTCCACTCGTTTTCCGTTCCTCATGATACCATAAAAAAACAAGAATTGCAAGTACAGCCGGAATTTGATATAATAAGTTTATCTATCGCGTGCGATTTTTTGGGGAGGGAAGAACGGATGAAGCTGATCTTTTCCGTCCCGCCCGAAGCGGATGGCGCGCTGCTGCGCAATTTTCTGCGGATGTGCGCCGTCTCCACCGAGCTTGCCCGCGCGGTGAAATTCCACGGCAGCGGCTTTTTTGCGGAGGGGGAACCCATCCTTGCCAACCGCCGGGTGGCCGCCGGGCAGGACATCTCCTTCGAGCTGCCCGAAGACGGTGCGGGCGTGGCCCCCCAGCCGGAGATCCCGGTGAAGGTCGTCTACGAGGATGCGTTCGCCATCGTGCTGGAAAAACCGCCCCACCTCGCGGTGCACCCCACGCTGAACTACCCGCTGGGTACGCTGGCCAACGGCTATGCTGCCTTGATGGAAGCGCGGGGCGAAAGCCCGGTCTTCCGCCCGGTGAACCGGATCGACAAAGACACCAGCGGCCTTGTGCTGGCGGCGAAGAATGCCTACGCGGCCCCGCTGCTGGCCCGGAATGTGGAAAAACGCTACGACGCCATCGCAGAAGGGGAGCTTCCCCTCGGCGAAGGGGTCATCGACGCCCCCATCGGCCGACAGGCGGAGAGCATCATCGGCCGGTGCGTGACGCCGGAGGGCAAGCCCAGCCGCACGGAGTATACCATATTAGAAGCGAATCACGGCCTCAGCCTTGCCGCCTGTGTACCGGTGACGGGCCGGACCCATCAAATTCGGGTCCACTTCGCCTTCATCGGGCACCCGCTGGCCGGGGATGACCTCTACGGCGGCAGCCGGGAGAAGATCGGGCGTCAGGCGCTCCACTGCGCAAGCCAGACCTTCCGGGTGCCGCGGCATACCGTGACGCCGGAGGGCATCCGGGTGCAGGTGCCCGGCCGGGACGAGGCGTGGCAGACCGTCACCATCGAAAGCCCGCTGCCGCCGGATATGAAGGCACTTCTGGGATAAAAATCCTTTTCAAATATGAAAAGGAAGTGAAAAGTCCGTGAAAGGTCTGCCCAAATTCTGTGAGGAACCTTGTTTCGGTGCGGACAGAGTGTATAATAAGACTGAATGAGTCATTTTTGGACTTGATTTCTGATCCTTGTCAGGAAGGAGCAACCCCTTTTGATCGACGAAAAGACAAATGAACCGCGGCAGGAGACCCCGTCAGCGCCGCCGGTGAAGCACAAGCGGACGCTGCGCTCGTTGTGGGCCCAGCTCCAGTGCAGCCGGCTGCTGCGGAGACACCACTTCCGCCGCAAGACACAGCACCGCATGAACAACCTGTCGCAGAAACTGCGGGGGAGCGCCATGGTGCTGACGGTGGGCGAAGAGCTTTACGCACTGGGCTTTGCTGCCGAATATACGCTGGTGCGTGTGGGCCGCGGCCTTGCCGCCGGGTGGCTGTGGCTGTGGCACGGCGTCTGCGATGTGCTGCATGAGGTGGCCGTCACCGCTTTCCCCGGCGCGGCCCAGATGTTCCGGGAGCTGTTCGGCCCCATCCTGCTCTTCTTCCGGGGCATCGGCTCTTTGCTGGTGCACGCCTACGATGTCCGGAAAAAGCAGGGCTTCGGCGCGGCGCTCAAGGCCAGCGCCCACTACTTTGCCAGCGGCATCCGGCGCAACCGCGAATTGCTGCCCCGGATGGCCATGTACATCCTGCCGGCCTGTATGCTGGCGGTGTTCTTGTCCCTCTTCAACCACACCATCCGCCAGCCCTATGCGCTGGCGGTGCAGGTCAACGGCCAGACCGTCGGCTATGTGGCCAACGAAACGGTCTTCAACCTCGCCCGTGACGACGTGATGCAGCGTATCAATTACGCGGGCACCGATAAGACCGATTGGACCATTGAGCCGACCTACACCATCTCTATCGCCCATCAGGTGATGGACGAGAGCGAGACCGCTGACGCCATTCTGAAGAGCGCCAGCGACGAGATCAGCGAGGGCACGGCCCTGTATCTGGACGGCGAGCTCACCGCAGTCTGCTCCGATGGCGACGCGCTGCGCACCTACCTGAACAATATGCTCAGCCCCTACGAAGAGGAGTACAAGGACGACGAGAACGTGACGGTCAGCTTCAACAAGACCGTCACGCTGGAAGACGGCATCTACTTCAACGACAGCTTCGAGGACGACAACTCCATCGAGAATCTGATCTCCGGTGTCCGCCAGCAGGAACAGACCTACACGGTCCAGACCGGCGACACCCTGTGGTCCATCGCCCAGAAAAATGACCTGACCTTCCGCGAACTGTGTGCCCTGAACACCAACTTCAAGGGGGCACCCCTGACCGAGACATCGAACATTCAGGAAGGCGATACCCTCATCGTGACCAAGGAGGAAGCGACGCTGGAGGTGCGGATCACCAAGGTGGAGGCCCGGCAGGAGGAGATCCCCTTCAGTACCGAAACCACCCAGTCCAGCGATTACACCAAGGGCACCACCAAGACACTGCAGGAGGGCGAGAACGGCATCCGCCTCGTGACGCTGCAGAATGTTTATGATACCAACGGCACCCTGCTGGAGCAGACGGTCCTCTCGACCCAGACCATCAAGGAGGCCGTGAACAAGAAGGTCGTCGTCGGCACCAAGAAGGTGACCAACAAAACCCAGTACATCACCGGCAGCGGCCAGTTCATCTGGCCTGTACCCAACTACCGCTACTGCTCGCGCTGGTACGGCAGCGGCCACAAGGGCGTGGATATCTGCGCCCCGGCGGGCACGCCCATCTACGCCTCCGCCGGCGGCACCGTCACCAAGGCGGGCTACAATAAGGCGGGCGCGGGCACCGGCTACGGCTACTCGGTCATCATCAGCCACTCCGGTGGCTACACCACGGTCTATGCGCACTGCCTGTCCCTGAGCGTCAATGCGGGCCAGAGCGTCCGCCAAGGCCAGCTCATCGGCTATGTGGGCAGCACCGGCCGTTCCAGCGGCAACCACTGCCACTTTGAGATCCGCCGCAGCGGTTCCTATCTGGCCCCACAGAATTTCTTCCCCGGTAAGAAATAAAATAAAAACAAAGGAGATCAAGACTATGGCAACCCCTCACATCAGCGCTGAAAAAGGCGACTTCGCAAAAACCGTTCTGATGCCCGGCGATCCGCTGCGGGCAAAATTCATTGCAGACACCTTCCTCAAGGATGTCCGTCAGGGCACGGGCGTCCGCGGGATGCTGGGCTTTACCGGCACCTATGAGGGCCACCCCATCAGCGTGATGGGCAGCGGCATGGGGATGCCCTCCATCGGCATCTACTCCTACGAGCTGTTCAAGTTCTACGATGTGGATAATATCATCCGCATCGGCTCTGCGGGCAGCTACACCGACAAGGCCAAGCTCTTTGACGTTGTGCTGGCCACCGGCGCCGTCAGCGAGTCCAACTATGCCCGCGTCCAGAGCGGCTTCGAGGGGGACATCACCCTGCCCAGCGAGAGCCTGAACGAGAAGCTCCGCGCTTCCGCCGCAAAGCAGGGCATCCCCCTCATCGAGGGCAGCATCCCCTCTTCCGATGTCTTCTACCGCCAACCCTCCGACGCAAAGCCGACCTATTGGGAAAAGCTGCGGGACGAGCGTGGCTGCCTCTGCGTGGAGATGGAGAGCTACGCCCTCTTCGCCAATGCGCAGGTTCTGGGCAAGAACGCCGCCTGCCTGCTGACCATCTCCGACAGCTTCGTCTCCCCGGAGATCACCACCGCCGAGCAGCGTCAGAACAGCTTCACGAATATGATGAAGGTCGCCTTGGGGGCAGAATACTGATTATGGTTTGAAAAGAAAGAGGGGACGGCTACCACACGGCAGCTGCCCCCTCTTTTCAGGTGTCATCATAATGCCCGAAGCAGGACGCGATGATGATATTTCCGTCCTGCTCCTTATAAACGATTCGGTGCGTGTCGTCGATTCGGCGACTCCACCAGCCGCTCAAATCGCCCTTTAAGGCTTCGGGTTTGCCGATGCCCTCATAGGTATTCCGTTGAATATCCTTTAGGAGGGCATTGATCCGCTTCAGCAACTTTTTGTCTCGTGTCTGCCAAAGACAATAATCTTCCCACGCTTCCTCTTCCCAAAGCAATCTCATTTAATCTACCTCGATCAAGTCGTGCTCGGTGAGCTTGGCCTTACCGGTGTCGATGTCGTGCACGATCTGACGCAGGTGATTGATGTTGCTCTCTGCGTAGAACGGGTCAGCAGAGACCTCAAACGGAATGCGGTGCTCCCGCGAGACTTTCTTTGCAAAAATCGTGAAAGCGGTCGTCATGGAAAGGCCCATCTCAGCACAGACCTCTTCCATACTGCGCTTCAGATCCGGGTCCATCCGAAAATTCACATTAACTGCATTTGCCATAGAACTCAGCCTCCTTGCAATTTTATTATATTCATTTGTAATGAAATATGCAAGGATTTTCATTACAAAAAATGTGAACATTGCGGAACCTTGCACTTGGGAGGGAAATCGGTTATACTGACATTATAAGGAATAACCAGCGAAGCAGAATATGGAGCATCAAAACAGAATAGGAGACTTCACCATGACGAACCTGACGTTAGACGAAAAGAAAGAGCTGATCCGAATGGCGCTGAAGGCCCGCGAGGGGGCCTATGTGCCGTATTCCGATTTTATGGTGGGCGCGGCGCTGCGGGCCGAGGATGGCCGCATCTTCACCGGCTGCAACGTGGAGAATGCCGCCTTCACCCCCACCAGTTGTGCCGAGCGCACGGCGCTGTTCAAGGCCGTCAGCGAGGGTGTGACCAAGTTTACCGATATCGCCGTCGTGGGTGCCCGCCGGGGCGAGGTGAACAAGCAGATCACCTCCCCCTGCGGCGTCTGCCGTCAGGCGCTGTTCGAGTTCGGCGGGCCGGAGCTGAACGTCATCATGGCGAAGACGCCGGACGACTTCATTGAGCGCAGCATGGACGAGCTGCTGCCCTTCGGCTTCGGGCCCTCTAATGTGGCGGGCAACAAGGCCGTGGAAGAATAACGGCCCCGGAGGCGGGAAAACGCGCGAAATTGGCTAAAAGGTATGACTTTTACGCGGATTTTACAAAAAATCTGTAAAGATTTTGTAATCGGAATTTCCTTGCTTTCCTCACATCTCCCGGCTATACTTGAGCCAGTAAATGTGCGAGTGTGCACATTTGGTCGTAAAACGAAAGTTTTTGTACACATAAAAGGAGATTTTACTTATGATGATTTCTCGTCGTAACTTTATGGCTGTGGCTGGTGCCGCTGCCGCTGCTGCTGCTCTGACCGCTTGCGGCGGTTCTTCCTCTTCCGCCAGCACCGCTTCTTCTGCTGCTGCATCCTCTTCCGCTGCATCTGCAGCCGGCTCTGAGGCTGCTGGCAAGATCGTAAAGGTCGCTCTGACCTGCGATACCGGCACCATCGATGACGAGAGCTTCAATCAGGCTTGCTGGAGCGCCGTCTCTGCCTACATGGGCGATGACTGCCAGTACTACATCCCCGAAGCAGACGCTTCCGATGAGGACCGCGAGACCATGATCCGTCAGGCTGTCAACGACGGCGCTGAGGTCATCGTCTGCGTCGGCTACCTGTACGGCGCTTCTCTGGCATGGGCTGCTGAGCAGTATCCCGATGTCAAGTTCATCGCCGTCGACGTGACGCAGGGCGATATCGGCACCGACAGCATCCCCGCAAACTGCTACTGCATCACCTTCAAGGAGGAGCAGGCAGGTTATCTGGCTGGTTACGCCATCACGAAGGACGGCAAGACCAAGCTGGGCTTCCTCGGCGGCATGGCTGTTCCCGCAGTTATCCGTTACGGTTATGGCTTCGTGCAGGGCGCTGACGCTGCTGCTCAGGAGCTGGGCCAGAACGTCGAGATCAACTACTTCTACGGCGGCCAGTTCTACGGCGACGCAAACATCACCTCCCGTATGGAGGGCTGGTACTCCAACGGCACGCAGGTCGTCTTCGCTTGCGGCGGCGGCATCTACACTTCCGCTGTCGAGGCTGCTCTGAAGAGCAACGGCTACGTCATCGGTGTTGACGTTGACCAGAACTACATCGGCGTCAACGGCGTGGCAGATGGTTCCTACGCTTACAACCCGTTCATCACCTCTGCTATGAAGGGCCTGTCCGCTGCTGTCGAGACTGCTCTGTCCGACATCGAGGCTGGCGAGTGGAGCGGGATCTCCGGTTCCAACGGCAACTTCGGTCTGGAAGACGGCGACTACATTGGTCTGCCCACCGATGAGGACAGCTGGAACTTCGACACCTTCACCGTGGAGGACTATGAGTCCCTCAAGGAGAAGATCGCTTCCGGTGAGATTACTGTTGACAACAGCTCCGACGACGCTACCAAGCCCACCGTCAGCGAGTTCACCACCGTCAACTACATCCAGTAATTGCTCCTGTAAAACCCCAAAGGAGGGGCACCCTGCATGGGTGCCCCTCCTTTTTTTGCAGCCCTTGACGGAAAGATGACTTCGGAAAAAACTGGAGAAGTTGCACAAAAGTCATACTTTTGATATGGTGATTCCTTAAAAATTCAAAAAGAAGTGTGCAAAACGGCAAAAATACGGTATAATGGGAGACAGAATAGTATAGGTGTCGAACCGGCACGAAAGGAGAGTGAGCAGATTGGCAGAGGATTTTGTGATCGAGATGCTCCACATTACCAAGGAATTCCCCGGTATCAAGGCAAACGATGATATCACCCTGCAGCTGCGCAAAGGCGAGGTACACGCCCTGTTGGGCGAAAACGGCGCGGGCAAAAGTACGCTGATGAGCGTTCTGTTTGGCCTGTATCAGCCGGAGGAGGGCAAGATCCTCAAAAACGGCAAGGAGGTCGCCATCCGCAACCCCAACGACGCAAACGCACTGGGCATCGGCATGGTGCACCAGCACTTCAAGCTGGTGGAGTGCTTCAGCGTTCTGGACAACATCATTCTGGGCGTGGAACCCAACAAGCTGGGCTTTTTGCAGAAGGCCGAGGCCCGCAAGAAGGTCATGGCGCTGAGCGAGAAGTACGGCCTCCGTGTGGACCCGGATGCGCTCATCAGCGATATCTCGGTCGGTATGCAGCAGCGCGTTGAGATCCTGAAGATGCTCTACCGCGACAACGAGATCCTGATTTTCGACGAGCCCACCGCCGTCCTGACCCCGCAGGAGATCGACGAGCTGATGGAGATCATGCGCGGGTTCAAGAAGGAGGGCAAGTCCATCCTCTTCATCACCCACAAGCTCAACGAGATCATGGCGGTCGCCGACCGCTGCACCGTCCTGCGCAAGGGCAAGTATATGGGAACCGTGGATATCAAGGACACCACCAAGGAGGAGCTCTCCCGCATGATGGTCGGCCGTGATGTCCAGCTTCAGGTCGATAAAAAGCCCGCAAAGCCGGGCAAGGTGGTACTGGACGTGGAGAACGTCACCATGCAAAGCCCCCAGCACAAGAAGGATGCCGTCAGGAACGTCTCGTTCCAAGTCCACGCCGGGGAGATCGTCTGCTTGGCCGGTATCGAGGGCAACGGCCAGACCGAGTTCATCTATGGCCTGACCGGCCTCGAAAAGATCAATGGCGGCAAGATCATGCTGGACGGCAAGGACATCACCAGTGAGAGCATCCGCCAGCGCTCCAAGGACGGCATGAGCCATATCCCCGAAGACCGCCACAAGCACGGTCTGGTGCTGGATTACAGCCTTGAGAACAACATCGTGCTCCAGCGCTACTGGCAGCCGGAGTTCCAGAAGAACGGCTTCATCCGCAGCGATAAGGTGCGCGAGTATTCCGATCGGCTGATCCAGCAGTACGACGTGCGCAGCGGTCAGGGCAGCTCCACCATCGTGCGCAGCATGTCCGGCGGCAACCAGCAGAAGGCCATCATCGCCCGTGAGATCGATAAGGATCCCACGCTCTTGGTCGCTGTCCAGCCCACCCGCGGCTTGGATGTGGGTGCGATCGAATACATCCACCGTCAGATCGTGGCGGAGCGCGACAAGGGCAAGGCTGTCCTTCTGGTCAGCTTGGAGCTGGACGAAGTCATGAACCTGTCCGACCGCATCCTTGTCATGTATGAGGGTGAGATCGTGGGCGAATTTGATCCCAAGACCACCACGGTGCAGGAGCTGGGCCTCTACATGGCCGGCGCCCGCAAACAGGGAAAAGGGGAGTAAGCAGGAATGAAGAACAACAAACTTTCCCACAGAGTCCTCCAGAGTTCCATCACCAGCGTTCTGGCGGCACTGCTGTGTATCGTGATCGGCATGGCCGTCGGCTTCCTTGTGCTGCTGGCCATCAACCCGGCCCACGCATTGGGCGACGGCTTTGTCCGCATCCTCAAGGGCGGCTTCTATGATGCCCCCTACGGCGTCGGCAAGATGCTGGCCAATGCCGCGCCGCTCGTCATGACCGGCCTTTCCGTGGGCTTTGCCTTCAAGACCGGCCTGTTCAACATCGGTGCGGCCGGCCAGTATACGCTGGGCGCTTACGGTGCCCTCTACTGCGCTATCATGCTCAAGCTGCCTTGGTTCGTCTGCCTGTTGGTGGCGGCCATTCTGGGCGGCATCTGGGGCGCGATCCCCGGCTTCTTCAAGGCCTACTTCAACATCAACGAGGTCATCACCTCCATCATGTTCAACTGGATCGGCCTGTACCTCGTCAATGAGCTGATCTACCAGAACGGCACCGGCCCCATGTACGACGTGCGCAACACCCGCACCCTGAATCTGGGCAAGAGCGCAGACTACGCCCAGTCCATCATCCCGGACTTCGGCCTGAACAAGCTGTTCCAGACCAACAGCACGACCATTGCCATCTTCTTGGCGGCCATCGTGGCCGTCCTGATCTGGGTTGTGCTGAACAAGACCACCTTCGGCTATGAGCTGAAGGCCGTCGGTCTGAACAAGAGCGCAGCCCGCTACGCTGGCATCAACGAGAAGAAGAACATCATCCTCTCCATGGCCATCGCCGGTGCGCTGTCCGGCTTCGGCGCGGGCCTGTTCTACCTGTCCAACGTGGGCCAGTGGAACCCGCTGAACTCCACCAGCCTCCCGGCCATGGGCTTCAACGGCATCTCCGTTGCCCTGCTGGCAAGCTCCAACCCCATCGGCACCATCTTCTCGGCCATCTTCATCTCCCACATCTCGGTGGGCGGCACCTTCCTTTCCACCAAGTATTACCCCACGGAGATCGCCGACCTCATCAGCGGTATCATCATCTATCTGTGCGCATTCTCGATGCTCTTCCGCGGCAAGATCCAGAAGATGCTGTTCAAGAACGCGGACAAGACCAACGTAAATGCAGAGCCTGCCCCGGCGGAAAAGGCCAACGCAAAGAAGGAGGGCAAGTAAGATGCTGCTTTTGATCAAATATACCCTGCTGTATGGCATCGTCCTGATGCTGGTGGCACTGGGCGGTATGTTCAGTGAGCACTCCGGCATCATCAATATCGCGCTGGAAGGCATCATGGTCATCGGCGGCGTGGCGGGTGTCCTCACCCTGACCGTGCTTCCCTCCAGCATGTCCCCGGCGCTGGTGGTCCTCATCTCCATCCTTGTGGCGGCGCTGGCCGGTATAGTCTACAGCTTGCTGCTGGCCTTCGCCTCCATCAACCTGAAGGCAGACCAGACCATCGGCGGCACGGCACTGAACCTGCTGGCGACCGCCATTGCAGTCGTCATCGCCAAATATTTCAGCGACAGCGGCAGCGCCAAGCTGAACTATTCCAATAAGCCGTTCCTGTTCAGCATCGGCGGTTTGGAGCTGAGCGTCTTTGTCCCGCTGGGCATCGTCCTGCTCATCATCAGCTATATCGTGCTGTATAAGACCCGCTTCGGTCTGCGGCTGCGTGCCTGTGGCGAGCACCCGCAGGCAGCGGACTCCGTGGGCATCAACGTCTACAAGATGCGCTATGCGGGCGTGCTGATCTCCGGTGCGCTGGGTGCCATCGGCGGCATGGCCTACATCGTGCCTCCGGTCCAGACGTGGAACTTCGAAGTCGGCGTGGCCGGTGCGGGCTTCCTCGCCATGGCCGTTATGATCTTCGGCCAGTGGAAACCCTTCAACATCTGCGCGGCGGCAATGTTCTTCGCCGTCTTCAAGAGTCTGGCCAACATCGCCGACTCCACCTTCCTTGCGCAGTTCCATTGGTCCAGCAACATCTATAACATGATGCCGTTCATCGCTTCGATGATCATTCTGGCCTTCACCTCCAAGAACAGCATGGCCCCCAAGGCCGAGGGCATCCCTTACGACAAGGGTTCCCGCTGATTCGGACGCAAGGTTTACCGGGCGCAGCTGCTTTCGGGCGGCTGCGCCCGTTTTCGTGTAAAACGTCTAAAATGTGCCTTGATTTTGTGCCAAGATTTGATATACTGAAACCAGAAACTAGAAAAACAGGAGCGTGACTTTATGCGTATTTATGACCTGATCGCGAAAAAGCGGGACGGCGGCACCCACACCCGTGAGGAGCTGGAAGCCATCGTCAACGGGTTCGTCAGCGGGGAAGTGGCCGATTACCAGATGGCCGCTTGGATGATGGCCGTCTACCTGCGCGGCATGACCGACGCGGAGACCGCCGAGCTGACCGACGTGATGGCCCACAGCGGCGTCATGGTGGATCTTTCGCCCATCCCCGGCATCAAGGTGGACAAGCA